>Ga0325405_1003821_pt1 | contig 15461 bp, 10 predicted proteins | sample PopdelMetagenome_21_FD_205663 | JGI IMG/M metagenome (GOLD analysis project Ga0325405, IMG submission 205663) | Populus deltoides microbial communities from Bellville, Georgia, United States - Xylem-Control-R2 | ecosystem: Host-associated > Plants > Phyllosphere > Stem > Wood/Secondary xylem... | reverse complement strand
CCTGTTTTGATGCCACCTAGTTATGTATACTTGTTTCCATAACTAGTAAATACACATTGCATAGTTTAATGGTGTATTGCGTTTTTTTTCTTCTTTTTTTCCTCCCAGTGTAACTGGTTTATTTCGGCGAGAGTAAATGTCAACCTTTGCCAATAGCTTTCATAGCTCATTGACAATTATCGACGCCGGGTTTAATATTCTTAGTATAATAATGTTTATTGCATTATTTTGTTAATAGTTAAAGGTTTTTTAGGTTTTGAAGGGTTTAATAAAAGTCCAATATGTAGTTTAGTAAATCAACAATTTGCATCGAGATGAAGTTCTTTTAGATGAAGATTCTAAAGGCCTGAGTTACAATTTCATGATTATTGGTAATTGAAAAAAAGACCTTGAAATAAGGCATGAAAGTTCATGTCTAGGATTGTATATATTTACTTTATTGTATTCAGTTTTTTTTTCCATTTATATCAAGAATTTTAATTTAATTAGTATTTTACTATTTAACCATAGTAATACTAGAGGGATTTTATTAGTTAAGTTTTAATTATGAATTTTTTTTCTGTAAGTATTCTAGGACTAATATAAATAGAAATGTCTTGAAAGATATGAATTATTATTCAGATTTGTTTTATTAAATATCGGAGATTTTTTCTAAATTATTGTAGAGTTTAGAGCTTGAGAACAGACGAAGACGGCGAGCTTGGGAGTAGAGAATGGATTGCTGGGAGCAAACTTAGGAACATATAATGGATTTGTTTGGATTATTGTAGAGCATAGAGGAGAGAAAGGTGCTTGAAGACTTATCTCGTGGTTGACTTTATTCTAGATCTGGTCAAAACACTTATCTATGGTGAAATAAAAATATCAAATTTACTTGAAGAAAAATATATATACATGTGAAAATGGGAAGTAGTTTCACTAGGAAGGAGAAGGACATGTCAAAAACCATACGTTGGCCTGGAGAGGTATTAATTTAGCCCTTCTCTTTTTCTAATCTGGTCATAGCTAGAATATAACTGCATTTTGATCTCCTGCTTTCAATTATATTTCAAAAAAAAAAAATATGAGATTTAAAAAGAAAAGAAAAGGGTGTGAATAACATGTAGAGAAAAAAAAGAAAGAAATGCACTATTCAACTCCTTTCTTCCACATCAAACTTTAGCCTCCATGTCTTCCCACCTTCTCTGCCGAGGTTAGCCACTGGCCTCCCCACCATAGCCTCCAAAAAAAAATCGATCCAACCGCCCTCTTTCTTTCTAGCAAATTGAACTAACAGTCCCTTCACCGACACCTTACCCTGACCAGACCAGACCAGCATCATTGACCCAAACCACAATGAAGGTGGCGACCCAATGTGAGAAAGTGAGATGTCAACCTAAACTTCCTATGCTTGGAACTTTCATTTCGGGTAGTTGCTAGTGACACCGCTAGCATGTGAGTGATGAGGAGAAAGAGAACCACCTTATCCAACCAACCAACCATGCGCCGTCCTTTTCACCGGAGGGAGTATCAGCACGCCACTACTACCATATGCGTGTGAGCTACACGCGCTGCCACCGCCACACCCAGCCTCTCTAAGGGATGAATTTTTGAATGACGAAATATTGATTTCAAAACCCTCTCTAAAGGTTTATTTTCCATGTTGATGTGAGGTGTTTTTTTTTTTTTTTTTTTGAGTGATACGTTTCAAAGGAACGACAATACATGCAATTAACTAGCAATCTTTAACACTAATATACAAGACAGAACGGTAGAAATCTCACCTTCTCAAGCGAAGATTGAATCAGTTGAATGTCTGGTTCTAAAAGGGCATTATATTGTTTTTTCTTGTCCATCTTCAGGAAACGGTGGGAATTAAGGATCGAACTCTCAATTAACCTGAGGAGATCAGGGGCCAGACAGCATAATCTGACAACATTTCTTCTGTACCTTTCTATCCAAACCTGAAAAGATGTTTAAGAAATGATTAAGGGAAAAACTCCAAGAACTACGTCCATGTTCATTGAACAGAAAGTACCACGTTGCCAAATAGTATTATTTTACCAAAACAAGCCTTTTACACCTATGTTATTTGGCTAATATTTTTTTTTTTTATTAAAGGTGCTAATATGCGAATATACCCATAATAAAGCAATGTTTACAAAAATAATTTGGAATAAACATTTTGGACAGGAAATCAATTTTTAATCACAAAATGGTGTGCTAATCTGCAACTCCAATATAGCTAAAGATAATGCATGAGAAAGGACTTGAGCAGCAATGCTATGGTAGTGTTACATATAGGCAAACTCTAAATACAATTGGAACACAACAGCACTAAGAAATCCAAAAATAAATGTGGCAATTCTAGTAATCTCAGTAATGTTTCAGGTAGGCTAATTCTGAATCAGACGACCCAAACATATGTCAAAGAATTTGACACTCACATGGACAGATAAACTAAACAAGCATGGCTGCATGAGGGAAAAAACACAAAATAATTTTGTCCCAAGTCTCCAAGGGAATGCAGCAAGCTAGATTTCATACCACCAAAGCATGCTAATTAAAATCAATTGCAATATAAAAAAACACAAATCAATCAGAAAGAACCGGATCATAGCGTAGTGACATTTACCAGATTCATTAAGCTACTGCACAATCATCCAATCAAATAACATCCGCTCAGAGTACTGGTCATACAGAGCATCAAACCCACCCCACCATTGCCTTCCTCCATTCACTTGAGTTCGTCTCACCTTCCGCCTCCTCTTCAGCACATGACTCTTCTTCAGGAATCAACACATAAAACTGTTCCTTCTCAGTTCTTTCAACCTCCTCTTTACCTCATTGGTTATAAAATCATAGTCATTGTCATATAGCTTGCATGCAGACAGAGACACAATGGTTGATTCACTCACAATGTGATTTTGAATTATTTAAATGCTTGTCCATTATAGAAAGCAACCTTTAACTCGATTTTGAGAGTTTCATGTCTACATGCAGCATCACCACCTCCACCATTATAATTTCTTGACTCCTCTGGCTGTGGCCACAGGCTCATCTTCTAAATCCTTTTTCTGGGTCTGGTTTGTGGGTTTCCTGAGCCCTTTCACTTTAAAGAAATCCATCCTCCACCAACCACTAATCTCTTCTTCAAAATAGCATATAAAAAAGAAAGAAGCTTGGAATAGATAAAACTGTTATAATTCCAGGACCCTTTTTTTTTTTTTTTCCTTCTATTATCTCAAATCTTAGAAGGTACCAAAGTTAGATCCTCGGGTAAAAATGGTCCAGGCAGAACCTGATACGAGAGATTACCTCAAGATCTCAACAAACTTCCTAGAATCTAAACTGCTTACTTCAAAAACCAGCGATCAAATAAACTAGGGACCCCAATAGACTCTAATAGCCGAATCAGCTCCAAACTCCGTGTCCCTCAACCAAAATAACCACTTTGAAGAAAAGTAACAATAACCTGGAAATTCTAACAACCGAAGGCAACAAAAGTACACTTTTTTACTCCAACAACCTTCTAGCAATAAACCCTCATCGGTAAACACGTTCGCTTGACATATGACAAAGTTGAAAGCATTCAAGTTTGGATCTTTATGAAGCTTAAAATAGTACATTTAGCAAGCCATAAAAACAAATTAGCATTAAATGGGAGAGAAAAACCCAAAGCCCTCTTCAGTGCTTTAAGAAGTATGTCAACGTAGCAAGACCCCAACAACATGGCAATAAAGACACCAGCTTTAGAGCAGAAGTAGCAGTATTTTTACCATATCGCAGCTCAAAAATCATAAAAAATCAGCAGCAGTATACTCATCAGCAACACCCAAAAACAACACCAAAGAAGGATCTGAAAATGGAAGGAAAAACACCAAAAGCCACATCTTTGAGTGATGGTTACATAAAAAGGAAGAAAATGACGACGTTTAGAGACAATGTAGAACCCAAAGCACCTCAGAATATAAAACAAAGATTAGGGTCTGCTCGCTTAATAAAACCCCAAACAATCATAGTACTTGCGATCAGAAAGAAGGTGGGAGGAGAGTGAAGTGTTTCAAAATATGAAAAGGTTTAATGATAATAAATGTGAGCCATAAATGGCCTCTCTTTTTTTTTTTAAAAAAAAAAAAAACTTCGACAGAAAACATAAAAAAGGAAAGAAATCATTTCATTTTATGAAAGCAAAACAGTGATGCTATGGAGTAGGGTTACTTTACGTTGTTTTCTACACATTGTAATAATCCACATGATTGAAACAGTCACGGAAATCAGTGAAAAGCTTTTCGAACACCTTCCGTTGCACTTTAAAGGGTGTTGGATATGGGTATAGAAGAAAAACCTAAAGAAAAATTGAAGCATCTTTTAGTTTGGTGAGAAAGAGGATAGGTTCTCCTAAGAGCAGCTTGCCACAAGCATTCTCCACGAAACACATTAGCCCATTGCCTTTTAACACAAGATATTTGAGCTCACTCTGATACAGTACTCTGACAAAAATCTCTATGAGCAGATGATCAGGCAGTTTTCCAACTGTAGTATAATATACTATAGTGTTATCTCCAACATCATTTGTCATTAGAAGCCTGCAAACAATGACCCAGATATTGAGTTTAATACAAGAATTAAATGATAGGCGACTTTGTGCCAAGAAATTCTTCATATGAAGAAAGGCTCATTTAATTTCCACTACTTGTTTAAAAGATGAGGAAGATATCACTATCCAAATTGAACTTTATAAAAAATTATACAAGGATTGACATCATAATGCTGGAAAGATCAATGGATTCGGTTATCCAACACCTCTAATTTCTAAAGCACTCCAAAGTGCATTGAAAACAAAAGGGAACCATAGACTTCATTCTAAACTCCAGTTCAGTTTATGCAAATCATTAATGCTGACAGTTACTCTTTTTTTTCAGTATAACCCAGAGAGGTGAATGCTAGTCCAAAACAGGTATTATGATTTGCGAAACAAAAGCAAGTAATTGGTGTCATTGTTAAGATTTTGACAAGACTGGACTAACAATAAATTAACCTGAAAAAAAAACTACCTAATATTTGCAAATTTGCTTTTTTTTTAGTGTTGTTAAAAATATATTTTTTTAAAAAAATTATTTTAATATATTTATAAGTAAAACACTTTAAAATACAACATTTATTATATTTTTAAAATTCTCATACTATAAAGCTATTAATTTAGTAATTAGAGGCAACTCAAAAAATAATTTTTTTCTTTTCAATTAAATCCTTTTAGTTCAAGTTATTTCATTTAAGAAATTACTAAGTTATACACTATAAATTTACAAAACACTGTTAGAAAGGAGGAAATTGTTGCACACTTATAATTATCTAATTTAGAAAGTATTTATTTGTGAAATGTGTTGCATGATGTATCTTATAAAAAACATGTAATATATTTTTTTTTCATGCAGTATATTTTTTAAATAAACACAAACTTAAAATCAAGATGATAAACGACCCAACTAACCTTTTTTTTTTAACTTGGCTACTAGTCTAACCTAGCGACTAAGTTGCTAGCATCTTTGCAGAACGTGAATTATTTCACGTTTTGCATGTTAATGATAATAGTGAATTGGGAAAAACTGGGAGGAGCTTCCCTGGTTAAGGGAGGATATTGTTATGATGTTATGGTGGTTGATGGTGGAGGCGTTGGTGGCTCACGGTGCAGCTAGTGACGATGGTTGACAGTGGTGGAATCAAGAGAAGAGAATGAAAACCTGTGGGATTGCAAAAGGAGAAAATAGTGGAGATGATGGTGTTTTAGGGTGTTTTTCAAGTTTTTTTTTGCTGGGGTGAACTGTGAGTTATTATAGGGTATGATAGGGTAATATATGGCTAGAATATAGGGTGGAAGGTTGTATTACAAGTAGTTTAGAGGGCTGATTTATTTATGGTTTTGTAAGGGAAGGTTTGTCTTCCTTTTTTTTTAAAAAAAAAACTAGTGTTGAGAGTGTTTTTTCTTCAGTTTTTTCTCTTCTTTTCTTGCATGAAATCCACTCCTATTTATAGGGGTGAGAGAAGAGCATGAGGGGTCTCACAAGCATGGTTTGTGGTTGTTGATTCGCTTGGGAAGAATCATATTCATTGGCCATAAACAACAACCCGGTCTTCCAAAACCAGGTTGTAAGGATGACAAAGTTAGGGGATTTGGACCACTTTTTCATTAACTTTTGGGTAACAAATTCGTGGTTTTCAAGTTGAGGGTGTAGTACATTGTCAAGTCACGAGGTTAGCATGTTTCTTTTCTTATATGATGAAGGTATAAGAGAGGAAGAGGCTAAAAAAGGCGGCATTAAAGTTGTCATTTTCGAGTTTATTAGGGAAGGTGATGAACAATAACCCTAAAATACGTTGTTTTGGTCAAAATGCACCGTTTTATTTAAATGAAACAATGTAGTTTTGACCTTTATGGTAAAATTAGGTTTTAAACTTTCTCTTTTAATTCCAGCTCTCAAATTTTCAATTATTTAAGTAAGTCTTCAATTGAATTTTGATTCTAAAATTCAATTCAATTTCACCCCTACCAAATTCAAAAGCACCCCTTGATTTTAGCGCGTTTTTCATCTTAGTCCTTGGTCTTGGATATTTTCATTTTTGTCCTCAATTGACCTTCAAATGTCTATTTTTTTTTATTTCACCTCTATTTTCAACCAAATTTGGCCGTTGAATATATATGCCTTTTGTGAAAAGATCCTTAGTCTTGAATTTCTTCAATTTATCCCTTAATTGACCCCTTAAACTTTTATTTTTATTGCAAATTTGTTCCTAGTTTCACCCAATTGAGTTTAAAAAAGTAAAATTTGGTCATTTAAAATTCTAATATGCTCAATTAAGCCCAAATGAAGCTTCCAAAGTTATTTTTTCACTAATTAAGCTTATAATAAAATTAATTTGACCATTTAAAAGTCTAATTAAGTCCTTATACTTAATTAAATATTTTAATTTGACCCAAATTAATTTTTAAACTTAATTAAACATTTAATTGGGTCTATGATTAAATCAAATTGACCCATTAAAAGTCTAGTGAAGTCTTCAAACTTAACTTTTATGTAAATTTATCCAATGACCTTAAATCTATATTGTCTTTCAATGTTGGGTACAATAAGGTATAATTGGGCTTCCAATTCTGTCTAAAATCCCAATTTAGTTCCTCCATATGTCTGCAACCCTTCTCAGCCTGTTTCTGCCAAGTTACCTATATTTTTTCATTTTCATTTTCATCTTTTTATTTTTTTTGTTACTTTTTATTTTTTGATTTTTTATCTAATTTTTTTTTGAAGAAGAAGATAACTTGTTTTAAAGGGAACCCAAATCTAAGTTATGATAGTTGTCTCATCCTTACAATTTTTATGATAGAAAATCTCGTAAGAGACTTTAGATAGTAAGCTTGCAAAGAAGAAAAGATGAGAGATTGTGGATTCACCAGATCAATAAATGGTCAATCCTTTAAAAAGTGTTAGAAGTGAGGGTTTGAAAGCATACTCAGAAAGAAAATAAATAGGGCTAGAAAGTGCATTATTTGATATATGAGGTTAGAAAATACACTTGAAAGGAAAGAGATAGGGCTAGAAAATATACTATTCAGTATACGAGGGGTAGAAAACATTCTTGAAAGGAAAAAAATAGGGCTAGAAAGCACATTATCTGATGGATGAAGGTTAGAAAGTGCACTAAAAGAAAAATAGATAGGGTTAGAAAGCATACTATCTGGTATGTAAGGGCTAGAAAACGTACTTAAAAGGAAAGAGATGGAGGCTAGAAAGCACATTATCTGATGGATGAGGGCTACAAAACACATTTTTTTAAAAATAGATATAGTTAGAAAGCGCACTTGAAAGGTGTAAAAAATATGTTTTTGCCAAATACTTTGTTGATTTTCAAATAGCGGGAGTCTTGCTAGGTCTTTCTTGCGGGAAAAGTTCGAGTCCATCAATGATTCTTTCCTTGGACTCCCTGCAAAGATCAAAATGTAATGTATTATAATTAATATGCATGTATTCTTAACGAGAAATATAGGTCCCCTTTCTTCATGGACTTTTTTTTTTCAAAGCTTTGATCCTCGTAGCAAGCTTTAATGACTTTTTTACTCTTGCTTACTCGAGCCACAACTTGTGATCTTGACATTTTAAAAAGGGACAATCTCAGATGATATTAGCATACCTCATTATTTGAAAACATTTATCTCAAAAATCATCATCTTTGCTTCCCATTCTTTGTTTTCCTAGAAGAGAAATCATGGAGCCAACCCTATCATGTTTCTTAAGTTTCCTCCCAGTCTAATCATGCCCCCAAGCATTTTATACTGTTTTTTCTGCCTAAGTTTTCATAGGGATGATGTCATGCGAAAAAAAATGTTTAGTTTTTTTTACAAGAGGTTGCTTTCATAGAAAATCTTTAGAATTTTAAAGCTATTTATATTCATTATTAAGGTGGGTGAATTTGGTATGCATTTGCCTTTATATTCATTACTTATTGTAATGGTTGTCCATAAATTAAACATGGAATAAATGAATCATTAGCCTATCATTACTACTTAAGTATGTTGACATAAAAATGATAAAATTGTTTTTTGTGTAATTTGACTTTATCATATTTAAAATTATCAAAAACAATATCATAAAGGTTTCCTTGATTTTTTGTCATGTAATAATAACTTTTATTATTTGTAAAGCTAACCTAAAAAAAAAATAAGAAGTAGGAAAAACTACCCTTACAATCCTATAGTTTATTTATTTTCTTACTTTATCTCTGTTATTTTGAAAATTACAGTTTAAATAAACTTTATAAATTAAAAACACTTTACATCACTTAAAAAAAAATCAATAAAAAAATCCAATTATTTATAAAATTACAATTATATTTCATTAAATGACTTAAGAGTTTTTATATAAAATATTACAATTTTACCATTGAATTAAAAAAATTATAGTCACCACTATAATTATTAAACCCAGATCAAGAATTGACTCGGCTAAAAAATCAGATCTCTGATCATCCTTGTTGACCCGAGCAACCCAAGAAAATCAATTCAATTCAATTCCATACAAGGCAAATCCAGGAAGTGAAATCACCTTTCTTTAACCAGCACATCCACTCTTTATTTCCACGTGGCAAGATCCCACAGGTTACCGATAAAAGACAGCCTCGTCGTTCTACCAAAAAATCTATCGTGTGCCTCCACGTTCGTGTCTTAGTTTCTTTATCTCCCGCTTCGTCTTCTCCTCCCTCTCTCTCACTCTCTGTTTCATTTTCAGTTCTCTGCCAGTCTAATCTCTGTAAGTCCCATTCTATCTTTCACCAGAGCTTTTTCTTATTCTTCCCTTTTGATTTGCTAAAGCAAAATCCTTTTCCTTTTTTTTTTTTCTCTGTGAAAAATGGTGAAAGATTATCCACTTAATCAGTGATATAGAGGGATTCATGTTTTTCTATCTGTAAATCCAGTTTTCAAGAAATAAACAGAGTTTTTTCGGGTTCTTGTAATCATAACATGGACTAAAAAACTGTTGAGATCTCTCTTCAATTTTTAACCGGATCTCACCTGAGTTACGTCGGGTTATTTGGATTTCAGGTTAACCCACCAGGCTACACCTGCCCAAACCCAGATCTCTAACAAATAAATAAATAAATAAATAAATTGAGTTTAAACATTCAATTTGATAGAAGACCAATTATAGTTTACTCTAACCACCATCTTTCCAGCATAGAAACCAGTCTCCTACCACCATTGCAACAACTCCTCTCCTTCACACCACATCAAAACCACCAAAACAACCATCACCTTCACTAGTAACCCCGATCAACACAACAACCCCAACAACATGTTAATTAGTGTTTTCAATTGAGAAAATTAACATGAACCCAGAACCCAGATTTAACAAGACCATGAAAAAATTGAAACCAACAGTTCATCAAGCTCTAGATTATCAAGAACCAAAAAAAAAAACCCCAAGTTGGTTGATAAAACCTCTTCCCCGATGAGCCTTTTACTTTCCTTTTTTGATCAAGAAGAAGTACTTGAATCTGCCAAAAATAAAATGGGTGAGGAGAGAGTAGAAAATGAAAGATTAAAAATGATGCTGGAGCGAAACAAGAAAGATTCCTCTAATTGCACCTTTTCAAAACTATTTATAAGCAATCTACAAATTCGACAATAATATAATATAAATGAGGATATTATGGTTATTTCATTCAATTTGAAAATTATGTTAATCCATGATATATATAAAATGTAATTTTTAAAAGAATAAAGTTAAAGTAAAAAATAAACCTAACAATGGGATAATGAGGGTAATTTTTCCTAAGAATTATTAATACGTAACTTCTCATTGTTTGTCACTAAAAGAAATGATAATAAAAATACAAAAAAATGATAATTTATTTGATACACGTGGTTAATTAATCTATTTAATACATTGGATCTAATAATTAATTAATTTTCAACCTATTTAAAGGAATTTTGGCATAAAAATATTATTTTTATTATCCTATTTTATTTATTAATTTAATATTAAATAATTATTTTTAATTTGAGTTTTTTCTGGCGCATTATACATTGTATATGAGTTTATTTCATTATTAGACTTATATTAGTTGATTACTAGTTTAAACCCATTAACTTGCAACCTAAAAAGGTTAATTAGGGTTAGTTAAAAGAGACTATATTATGTTTTTTTAACTACAAATTTTAGTAATAAGTTGGAGAATAAACGTGAATTTTTCTTTTTGTTTGTTTATGACAAAGTAATCTTTTTTTATATGAACAAAGATCGTATACTGATTTATCAAAGATTAACTGATTTTGTGGCGTCATTCAGATACAAAATTATCCTTGGATCCAAATTTTTTTCCAATATCTTTGGTTCTTAGGTATATGATTACTTCTAAATCAAGGTTCTATCAAACATGATTTTTAATTTTTTAGATTATTATCTATTTCATTAAAAGTTATTTTATCACATGATTATGAGGTTTGATTTCTTCGTTTATGTTTGAAATTAACTACTTCAAATCTTAATATAGTTTGGCTACTATCAGCTATTTGTTCTCCCATGTTGTCTTGATATTTCATTTTTAGAATAAAGATTTTGTTGTAGTTGGATGAATGATAACATAACTTGATAGTATAACTATTTTTTTATTTTTTTTTATTTCAAGGTGACTCAAACTCATCTATACATGCATAGATAACCTCTATATATATATATATATATATATATATATATATATATATATATATATATGAGAATTTAATGAGTTTTATTTGTGGAATAAATTATTGAAAAAATTAATTGTTATATTAAAAACTATCTTATACTACTAGTGTTGTCAATTATTTTTTTAAATAGAAAATTGTATTTTTTTTGAATATAACATAAAAAAATGATTTATTTATACTGTATTTAATATAATAAAATTATCATTCTTTTCAAAAAAAAAAAAAAAACTAGATATAAATACAAAAACAACAAATAACACCAACCACACCATGAACAAACATGACGGTGGAGGGAGCCCTTGTGGTTGACCCAATGAAAAAAACCTGAAAAAGGAAAAAAAAATTCCTCCTCGTTGCCTTCTCCCAAGAGCCTCAAAGGAGGAGAAACCCTCATCGGCTTCTTAGTTACAGACATGAATAAAATTAGAACACCTTTTGGATTCATATCATAAATGACACTATGTTTTAACCTTGATTTTCTTGACGAGGAACCACCATTACAAACCCCTTCTTATTTTCTGATTTATAGTTTCCTACAAACATTTTATTTCTTCTTTTTACTAACCGATCAACAATGTCGAAAAACTCACCAAGAATCATCCAAGGTCTTCTCAAACTCCACTACAATCATGTTTCTACTTCCAAGCCCTCACCTTTAACCACTCCTTCTCTTGCCTCTAGAATTTCTACCTCTTTTACCAGACCTTACTCATATGCCTCCTCAAATTTCACTCCTTTAAACTCTCAAATCCCATGTTTTACTTCAAAACCCACTTCTTCTAATCTGGGTTTATCTCAGTTTCTCTCCTGTACAAAACCCAATTCTTCATTTTCTAAAAATGGGAGTTTTTTCTATGGGGTGAGGCAGTTTTCTTTCAAAGGTTCTTCGGATTTGGGGAAAAGGGTTGATGGGAATTTTGCAAAAAAGCTTCTTGAGAAGCCGGCCACTGCTGTTACTTCTGCTTTCTCGAGGTACCGTGAAGCTTTAGGGTTGCAAATTGATGCCTTTTTAAAGAGGAATTCCTTGTTTTTGATCGGGGCAGGAGGAGTGATAATTTGTGCTTTGCTTTGGAGGATTATGTTTGGTATTGCTAATACTTTTGTTAGTCTATCTGAAGGCATGGCGAAGTATGGGTTTCTCGCCCTTTCATCTGCCATCGTTGCCTTTTCCGTGAGTTCTTTCTCTAATCGTTTTTCTGTGTTTTGTTATTTCTATTGTGCAACGGAATTATTCTTGATTATAAGTGAGTGATGTCTCCTTTTGGATTATTGATGTGCGAACCAACTATAAAATTTATCTTAACTTTACGATTTTCCTAAATGTGATGAGCGGTTCACATGCGTTAAGTTGTGGAATAGATAGATTTTTCTTTGGAGTACCAGCACGAGATGGGTGCTCCTGTTATTGTTATGGTAGTGCCTCTACCAACATTCTATCCTTGAACATATTTTTGTGGATAACATAGCTTGTTATAGGTGGTGTGTTTTTAACTTCAAAGGTGTGGAGTGTTGTTTACACACGAATCAATATGATTGTGGCAAAAGCACAGTCGATTTACTTTGCTTTCACTAAAAGGAAGTGAGTTACTAGAAGTTATCGCACCTCAAGTTTAGATGCAGTGATCAGGTGATGATTAAAGCTCTTAAGATTGAGACTCTAATCTTTTGATCAGTCTGTCATGCATTGAATATACAAATTAATATCTCGACTATAATTGTTTCTACTGCTTATCAATACTGGCTGAGTCAAGTTTTTGAGTTTTGATGTCGAAGCTTTCTAGTCCTACCTAGGTGCTGAAGCTATATAATCCCACTCTTACAAATGCTAAGTGTTGAAGCTATCTGTTCCAACTAAGGGGTATATAGTGTTTAAAACTTTAGGTTCGTAGGAAATAAGAGTCAAGATCTGAAACTGTCTAATCCTACTTAAGTGTCTCTGTGGGAGTGTTTAAGTTGAGATGCATAGGAAATTCTAGTCTTGGGCAATGAGCTAACTAGATGACCACATAAATGTTTTATTTATATAGCAAAGGCTAAATGGTTATGCCTTTGGTCAGTTTTCTCTTATTGCTGTTGAGGTTTGATTGTTTCTATCCAGTTTAAGTCTCCTACATTGTGGTTTCTTCTTCCATATTTTTCTTGCCTTTTTGCCTGCCCTGTCCTGTCCATGTCACCCATAGGAGAGAGTAACAATTGGGATTTTTCTTTCACATTTCAAATGTGACAGAATAGTGACTACAAAAACCATGGCTTGGATCATGTTCACAAGGTTTTATACTTGGTGACACGTATGTGAATAGGGAGGAAATGAGAAAACAGAAATTGATGGTGACACCAAAAGGAAGGACACTTGAATTGATAAAATTTGTTTAAAAGCATAGCATGTCAACCGTAGAAGAATCCTTTGATAGACTTAGTTAATTTTATTCATTGCCTAGACTTCTAATTCCTTGGTACTGTCACACATTTTACTTTTCATAGTGTTTGCTGACATGCCTTGCACATGGCACCCGTATAGTCATTCTGTTTTATTTATTATTGAGGATGGATTGTTGAATACATGATTAAAGTCTTTTTAAAACATAACTATGCTGGTAAAAAGTAGTACTTTAAGAACAAATATCCAAAATTAATGTTGTTTATGCAAACAATTTAAATAACTAAATCATTTTTCGTACATGATTAATTCTAATATTAACATCAACATAAATCTATTTAATATTAATATCCACATTATACACATGTGAAATAAAATCAGTTAGTGAGAAAATTCAAATGCTATATTGTCAAAAAAACATAATGTTGTTTTCTTGTTAATTAATATGCTAAATAAATTTGCAGTGCAACAATTCAAGTTAGAAGCTTGGAATTTTTTTTAGTACTATATTTCATGAAGAATATTGCTTAAATTGAAATTTTCATTATGCTTGTTATATAATTAAAATCTATTTCATTGTTTTGAGTGAATAAAGCATTTTGGGATTTCATGCTTTGAAAATTTATTATAATAATGAGTGTTCAAATAATATCAAGTTTCATAGCAAATTGCAAAAGAGAAAAAAATATGGTTGGAATGTTTGAAGGTGCAAAAAATTAAAGTAATTAGTCAATGTCTTCTAATGCCTTATACAGAGGTACACGGTTCTATATTTGGTATCATAAGCAATCTGATGGACAGTAGATTATACTAATGGGAAAACAGGATTTGTCAGGCTATAGAGATAAAGAGAAACAGACCTCACATAAATCCTACTAACACCCTGATCCACACAAGTCCCTTATTGAGTAAGAACGAGATTTGTAGCATGACATAAAGTAATTAGTCAATGTCTTCTAATGCCTTATACAGAGGTACACGGTTCTATATTTGGTATCATAAGCAATCTGATGGACAGTAGATTATACTAATGGGAAAACAGGATTTGTCAGGCTATAGAGATAAAGAGAAACAGACCTCACATAAATCCTACTAACACCCTGATCCACACAAGTCCCTTATTGAGTAAGAACGAGATTTGTAGCATGACATGTTAGAAAATTGAAAGTAGTAACAAATTGATAGAATTAGGCACCAATAATATGAAACATGATCATATCAGATACTCTTACATGTATGATTCAAGATTAGAAACAGCATGCTCAAATTATAACAAACAAAATTGAGAAAAGAGCATAGAGAAATATATAACCAGTTTAACAATATATATATATATATAATAAGTAAGTTGATAACAAAGATGAATACCAATGTTAGTCGGTTCTGATTTTTTCAATTTACAAGAAATTTAATATTGTTGTTTTTATAAGCGATTAGAATTATAAGTAGTAAAACAATAGGATTCTTTGTATTGTAAATAGGAGTAGAATTGGAAAATAGAAAAAGAATTCATATCTCTTAAGAATAATATAAATAATTAATATGTAGCTCTTAATTAGTTCTAATACTGGAAAAGAAATCTAAAGTTAGGATGCTATGATTTGGGACATATAATAATATAACTAAAACATGTATAAATATAATAATTATTAGAAAAAGCAATAATAAAGAGCACAATAAAATAAAGAGGGGCATTGCCTCAAAAGCTTACCCCAACCCCCAACCCAAACTCTGCCTTTATATATAGTATTGATAGATGGATTAAGTGAGGTTCTGAGACCAGGTACTTCAAAACTTCTAATCCAGTCACATTAGATGACTCTAGGTAAGCTAACACCATTTTTTCTAGTCAAATATATACCC
>Ga0325405_1003819_pt1 | contig 15462 bp, 17 predicted proteins | sample PopdelMetagenome_21_FD_205663 | JGI IMG/M metagenome (GOLD analysis project Ga0325405, IMG submission 205663) | Populus deltoides microbial communities from Bellville, Georgia, United States - Xylem-Control-R2 | ecosystem: Host-associated > Plants > Phyllosphere > Stem > Wood/Secondary xylem... | reverse complement strand
GTTAAGGCAATGTCCTTGGCTGGTTGTGCAATGATGGTTTTGTAACAAACTCAAAAATAGTTTTTACAAAACCTGGAGGTCAATGTGAGGTTTTTTGGCCATCTGATCTTGAGAGGACAATTTTAAATCTTTGATAAGGACCCTCTGAGAACTTTGAAGTGTGAACACATGAAAAAATGAGTGGTTTTTAAATAATGGGTATCACAATCATCAATGACCGGGTTATCAACTTTTGAAACCTCGTCGAAGCAATTCTAATCTCATTGTCGTTGATTATCACCTGAAATTGGTAGAGGAGGTGCACACCTTTCATTTGGATCCAACCTTGCTCGATTTGGAAGCCTGTAGATTCACGTTCACTCGTTTGAAGGTGTTAACTCAATTAGCCTAGACTCTGTCAATGTAGTGAGGGTATCAGGGACAACATGTTGAGTTCATTGAAAAAAATAGGATGTAAACATTTGATGGGAGCAACTGATCTTTATAGAAGGGGTGTTTCTCAATCAAATAGTGATAGTTACAGCCCTTGAGGTGGCCAGAGATGTCATATTTATTCGTCTAAAGATGCCTGCTCGATTAGCCAAAACTATCAAAGGAAGAAGGTGAATAGTAGCCGAATGACATATCATTTAATCCCTTCATTAAATCTGAGTGATGCATCGTCTAGGTTAAACCCTAAAAGTTGAGGTTTTTAATTTGGGATTTGACAAATTTATCTTTAGTCCATGTTTTCCAATTTCTTTTAATTGCACCTATAATTTCCCTCCAACTTTTAATTTCATACAATTTCACCCCTGTCAAACTCAATTATTAAAAGGTCTTCGTCTTCTTTTCTTTTTTTCCCTTCTTTTTGGTCGGTCATGAGGAAGCCATTCCTATATTCCTATAGTACGGAGCTTTAAAAGTGTTGGAAAATAAACTGATTATCTCTTTTTCCAACATGGAAGGGTTAACTTGTGCAGCTACCTCACTCTATCTTCGGGCGTATTCTCTTATGGACTCCTTGTTGTTCTTTTCCATAGCTTGCAAGCTCAACCGATCAAGGCCCACGTCTATATTGAACTTATATGGCCTCATGAAGGCATTAACTAAATCCTTCCATTTTTTAACCTTAGTATTATCCAATTGTATATACCAAGTGAGGGCAGTGCCACTTAAGTTGTCTTGAAAGAAATGAATCAACAATTTCTCATCATCAACCACCTCAGCTATTTTGTTGTAGTATGCCTTGAGATGAGTTATATGGGCATTGGGTTCCTGTATATTTAATAAATTCTAGCACCCTAAACTTCTTAGGAATGACTACTTTAGGTACCAAACACATATTGACAGCTTTCACCACGTCACACAAATGGTTTCCCTCAACTGTCCTTATCCTCTCTTCTAGGGCAGTTCATTTTTCCAAACCCTCTTCTTTCACCATCTTGCCCTTTTGAGATTCTTTCTTTGTAGAATCAATGGTAAACGACATTCTCATGGGGTATGGTGGTTGAAAATGCATGGCTTGTTGAAATTCAGAAGACACCCTATTTGCCCCTAGATTTTGTAGATCGAAATGAGTTACATGCATATCATCAGGCTGAGCTATAAGTGTTACTTTTCCAGATTTATCTCTCAAGGCCTGCTCGAGTAGACTAGTAAGCCTTGTGACTTCTTCTTTAAGATTGTCCACCTCTTTTTGATGTTGGGCTTCCAACTGAGCTCTTTCTTCATTTTCTATTTGTTTTTTTCTCGAACGAGTGTTATAGACGGGTTTCAATGAGGAACACTAATTCATACTAGATTTTATGAAATCAAAAGCATAGAAAGGTTGGAAATCATTCATGGATAAAGAATTAAAGGTTTATTTACTTCGATTATCATTAAATCTCCACAATTTGATCAGAAAAAGGTTTCGATCTGAAACCAAAATCCTAAAATTAAAACACTGAAATATACGTTATAAATACAAAATAACCCTAGATTATTAGCTAAAAATATCATGCAAAGATGTAAATGCAAAGAAATGAAATGAAAAAAAGGTCAAAATCATATAGCTAAGGCAATATGTCCTTGGCTAGTTGTGCAATGGTGATTTTGTAACAAACTCAAAAATAGTTTTTACAAAACCTGGAGGTCAATGTGAGGTTTTTTGGCCATCTGATCTTGAGAGGATAATTTTAAGCCCTTGATAAGGACCCTTTGAAAAATTTAAAGTGTGAACACGTGAAAAAATGAGTGGTTTTTGAATAATGGATATCACAATTATCACCCCTGTCAAACTCAATCGTCAAAAGGTCTTTGTCTTTTTTTTTTTTCCTCTCTTTTTAGTTGGCCATGAGGAAGGCATTCCTATAATATTTATAATATATAATTTTTTTTATTTGCATAATAGCCCTAAGTCCTTTAATTCTAACTTTAGAATCTACTCTTTCATCTTTTTATTTTGATTTAATCCCACTATCACTGTTTAATATTACTCAATTGCACCGCTCTCTAATTTAATTTTATTCATTTATTTTTATTTTAAATTTTTATTATCTCTAAATCAATTTCTCTTCTTCATAGTTTAATCTCTTTACTTCTTTTTTTTATCAAAAATATTTTTTGACTTCATTAATGATTCTATTTTTTTTTTTTTGATAAATCGTTAATCCTAGAAAACTTTTGACTGGGTATTCACACTAGCAAGCATGAATAGATGATTATCAGTGATTGAAAATGACTGGCCAATTGTGTAAAACGAACCAATAAAAGTACTAGTATGGATTGGTTTATTTAATTTGTTAGATATTATTGTAAAATTACTTTGTTTAATTGAGAGATGAAAGTAATGAGAAGACAAATAGAAATCAAGAATTTTAATTTGACTGTGAGTCCTTGTAGGCTACCTAATTGCCAGCTAGAAAACCCATTTCCTTTAAAAGTTTGGACAACCCCCGACCCCTATTTATGTAAGCAACAAGACAATTATAATTAATTCTAAGTTACGAAAATTAAATTTAGCATTTGTTAGTAAATAAAAAAGATTAAAGATGTTTTTAAAAAACATTTAGGACTTTAAAGCACGTGTCTAGGACTTTAATATGTTCAAGTATTAAACATATACAGCTGATCAACCATGTAGATTCATTTGATTATGGACATGTATAGTTAATAGACTAGTAAAAAGTACTTCTAGTCCAACAAATTATTTGACCATAAATCCAAATCCAAGCCTATGCCAAGCTTGTCCCGTGTAGAGAAGCGAGCGCATTCATGTGACTATTTTATTGGTCATTTGAAAATTCTTAGATTTAAAACTTTGATATACACACGACATCATAAATTGAGAAATAAAACAAATCTGCAAAGAAGACAAGTGAATGGAGTGCAGGTTAAAAAAAGAAACAAAAAAAAGAAAAGAAAGAGAGAATCCGTAAAGAGAGAATTGTGCTCCTTCAAAGGTTTAAGTTTGAAGGGAAGCGGCAAGTATTTTTGAATGAAATAACGGTGTTTAAAAAATAATGGACTCGAACAATGTACATGACAAAGATACTTTTAGGAGAGATGGGGATGGAGGGACTAGAAGGAGAATGGTCTTTTAATCTCACTGCCAGGAAATTTGGAATGTGTCAAGGCCCCTCTGCATGCCATCTTTCTTCATAATCATGTCAAACCACCTTTACATCGTAGGGGTAATGCCAAGGTTTCGGATGTTCTTGAAATCTTGGAAAGAAACAGTAAGGTTGTTTCTGAATTCTCTAATTTGTCTTGTCCAAATTGTTTTCCTGCGTCAACTATTACCTTTTATCTTTGGTGGGCTACGATTCAGGAACAAAGTTTCATTCAATAAGGTATTGTAAAGGCTATTTCTGACTTTGGGGTTTTATTTAACCCTCTAAATAATTTACATATGGAGCTGATAGCAAAAAGCGTAAAGCCTCTGCTTTTCCATCTTCTAGCTCACACCTTCAGGATCCCAAGAAGGTGATGAAAGCTGAGACTAAGCCTGCTGTAAAATCTATCCGAAGCCAACCCTATCTCAGGTCTGTGTCAGCTGTTAATGCTTCCTCTCCTTCAAGGAAAGTAAAAAGAATGCAATCTATTGTCCAGAGCCTTCCTTTTAATTTATCACTTTTTTTATCCGAACTCTGATTCTGAAGAAGTTCCCCTTCATCATGTAATCAGGCCACAAACCATGTCTGCTTCTTCTAAACCCGCTTCAGTTAAAGAGCCTATTACTGTAAAGTGAGCGGCACCAGTGTAGAACCTCAGCCTCCTCTGGAACACCTACGTTAGTCCTTAACTCCCTGAATTTGAAGAAAGATGATGAACCAACTAGTCATGGTAATAGTCTAATAATAGATATTTGTTATTATTTTAGTTAGTTTTTATTTATCCATATATATATATATATATATATTCATTTTTTAAAATTGATTATGGTCTCCCTTGTTAAGAAAACTCACAGTAACTCCTTTTCTGGATCTGTTAAAATCTCTTGGGCTTAACCTTTATGACAAAAACCAAGTGTATTTACTGCTACGATCAATAAGTACAGAGTTGGTGGAGCACCCTAACCTGTATATACCGGCAGTAATTAAGAGACACCTCATATGCCTTGAATATATACTCTTTGTTTATGCCGATACCCTAACTTGTCTAGCATGAATCATAACCTTTTGGTGTTCATGGAGTAGTCTCCTCAACTGAAGCTTAAGCAGCTTGAAGAGAGAAAGACTTATACATATGTTCTTATTTCTTTTACACTATGTTTTTCAATGTATTTTGAGCTTATTTGAGTTTAATAGAAGTTATTTTTATGAGTTTGGCATGCCTAAGAGACTTTATGAATTAATTGCTTAAGATAAGATATTATGGGAAAAAAACCCGATCTCATTTGGATCTTTTATCAGATCTATAGACTCGGGTCAGAATTCTACTCTCAGCAAGATTTTTTGCTTTCATACTAGATATTCAAATAGAAATATCTTGACTTTTAGATACCGAAATCAGGAGATTCAAAAGCTAAAATTCATCTACACATCTAGAACTACAACTGTGATGAAGGACTCCAAGTCCAATAAAATCGTTTTGAAGGCCAAACTCTGGCCGCAATATGAAGGATGAGATGAGTCTCCTAATCTGATAAGGAAACCAACGATGATAAGCATCCTACTACGACTGAGATTCTAACTCTAACATGCCATGAATGAATCAATACAGCTGGGATAATAGGATATTGCAAGAAATCAAGTCAGAAACAAAGTCTAAGTTGCTGCAGAGTTGGAATTACAACATAGATGTGATAGTAGCAGAGTCAGTTATCAACACTAACTTTAAGTGATTTATCCAACCTTAAGGACCAGATAAAAAAAGAACAAATTAAGTACCATGAAGACTTCTAATTAGCCTAATAATCCTAAATAAATTCGGCAACCAAGGGGGGGATAAATAGAGTAGAACACAACTGAAACAGGATCCAAAAAACATTCCTTTTTTCTCTTCTTTTGTCAATTTTCCAGCAACTATGAACTAAACTCCTAAATTCGATTCAAGAGGGATCCACTCTATCTCAATTAACAAGTTGTGACAAGTAACATTATCATTGTAATTCTTTCATATTCAAGTATTTATTTTTTCTTATTCAGAATTATGCTATTGATTGTTATTCAAGCTTATTGAATTGTTTTGAGATGACATGTATGCTTTCTAGTTTCTTTCAATCCATAATTGCTGTTAACGACTAGAGTAAGAAGCAAAAGAATTAATTTGATTGCTGCAACTCTTATCTTGATTTATTAAGGAAGAATAAACTAAGTTAAAATTGTCAAGCTTTTGAATGTTTGCTTAGAATAAATGCATAAATTTTATTCTTAAGACTCTGCCGAGTGAATGAAAATTGCTTTCAATATTACATTCACTTAATGGTAAGAAATTGATTAAAGAGTTTTTCCTAATTAATGTACTTGTAATCTCATCAATTTCCCTCAGCTTTAAGGGATATCGAATTTATTTGCTTGACATGAAAGAATATTTATTTTACTTCGATGATCAATAGATTTATAGAAATGGATGTGTGGACCATTGAACTGATTTAACGACATATCAATTTATTATTTTCATAATTATTGTTTCTTAAATTTTTCATTCAAATCCCCCGTTTTTTCTCATTTCAGTATACTGTAAGAAGATTAAATGAAATTTTTCTTGGGTTCAACATGGTTTTCACGATCATACTACAAATTTATTTTGTTTGTGATACTGAAGTCAAAATTATATTTTGGTGGTTTCGACAACTGACCAAATTTTGGCGTTGTTGCCCGGGAAGTTTTTATCTATTTTTCTCATACAGGTGAACTAGTTTTTTATCTAAAATTTGAGAGAATTGTAAGAGCAAATAGGAAAGCAAAGAGGCGAGAGGAGAACCTGCCAACCTAAACGCTTTCAACCAGCAATTTTGAAAGCGAAAGAGAAGTAGAGGTTTTTTAAAACATGGCAAAACATAGAACATTAAGAGAGTTAGCTACTCCCAATATTAACAAGCAACAATAATGCATTGAATTTTCAAATATTGATGTGGCCTTTGAGTTAAAATCTGGTTTGATTCATTTACTACCAACTTTCTGAGGCTTTGCATGTGAAGACCCCCACAAGCACTTGAAGGAATTCTATGTGGTTTGTTCAACCATGAAGCCACAAGGAGTGTTTGAGGAACATATTAAATTGAGAGCTTTCCCATTCTCTTTGGCAGACAAGGCAAAGGACTAGCTTTATTAATCAATACTAACATGGAATGATTTGAAGAAAAAGTTCTTGGAAAAATTCTTTCTAGCCTTATGGGCTAGAACAATTCGTAAAGAAATTAGTGGAATTCGTTAAAACAATGGGGAAACATTATATTAATACTAGGAACGTTTTGATTAGTTGTGCGCAAGTTGCCCACATCACCAAATTTCTGACCAATTATTGTCGCAATATTTTTATAAAGGATTGTTGCCTATGTACCGAAGCATGGTAGATGCTGTAAGTGGTGGTGCACTTGTAGAAAAAAATCCTGTGGAAGCAAGAGATTTGATCTCTAAAATGACAGCAAACTCACAACAGTTTGGAATCAGAGCAGACTACACCCCTAGAAAGGTAAATAAGGTGATGCATTCTAATATTAAGACAAAACTTTCAGATTGAACTTCTTTTGTGAGACAAGTTGTGTTGGGACAAGTTAGGCAATCCATAGTGTGCGACATTTGTGCAGTTCTAAAACATGCTACTGATATGTGTCCACAACTTCAAGAAGATGCAGCCCCTCAGGTGAATGCAATAGAAGGGTTTATTAATCATCCAAGGAAGAATGAACCATAATCAAACCATGAAAACCCAGTTGGAAAGACCACCTAAACCTGAAGAATGGCCAGCCCCCAAATCAACAACCCTTCCGGTCATATGCCAATGGAAATTCAGCTTTCCTCCTCACCAAGCATCAAATTCAGGTATGTATTTAGAAGAAATTGTGAAATCTTTAGCCATTAATACACAGATGTTCCAACAAGAAACAAGAGCTAGCATCCAGAATTTGGAGACTCAAATTTCACACCTTGCATCGTCTGTGAGGAACATTGAGACAAATAGAGGGAAGCTACCATCTCAACTTGAAATTAATCCAAGACAAAACGCAAGTGCAATGACTCTTAGAAGTGGAAAGGAAGTGTAGACCATGTTGCCAGTTGCAACACCAGAATCAGCAGCAAATATGCTACCAATTTCAACCCCAGAATCAACAGCAAATGTGTTACCAGCTGCAAAACCAGATTCAGCAGGAAATATACCACCAATTGCAACCCCAGATTCAGCAGCTACTATGGTACAGACTACCCAGCCAGCTATAATGCCAGGATTACCAGCTACCGTTGTGCAGACCATACTGCTAGCTGCAACATCAGATTCAACAACTACTAGGAACACCAAGTTAGAAACAACACCAAAAATAGAGCCAAATTCAGCAGCTACTGCAGTGCAGACTACCCAGCTACCTGCAACACCAGAATCAGCAACAAATATGCTGCCAATTGCAACACCAGAATCAGCTGAAACCAAGAATAGCAAGCTAGAAACAGAACCAACAATCTTGGATTCACCAAGAATAAAGTTAAGTGGTAAGCCCATTTTTCCTATCACTAAGAATTTGGTTACACCTCCATTTCCTGGAAAATTAGCGAAGGCAAGGAAGGAAGAGTCGAAACATGATATTTTTTAAACCTTTTGGAAGGTTGAAGTTAACATTCCATTGTTGGATGCAATCAAGCAAATTCCACGGTATACAAAATTTCTTAAAGAACTGTGCACCAACAAAAAGAAATTAAACATTAATAAGAAAATAAGAGTTGAAGAGAATGTATTCGCAATCATACAAATGAAATTGCCTAAAAAATGCAAGGACCCAGGTATGTTGACTATAACATGTGTAATTGGAAAACATAGGGTAGAAAGAGGTATGCTTGATTTAGGAGCTTCGATCAATGTTATGTCATTTTCAATTTATAAAGTTTTGAATCTAGGACTTTTAAAAGAAAGAAGTGTAATAATTCAATTGGCAGATAGGTCTAATTCATACCGAGAAGGCATTGAGGATATTTTAATTAGAATAAATAAATTGATTTTTTTGCTGGATTTTTATATTATAGACATGGATGATGAATTTGCATCAAACTCAACTTATATATATATTGTTAGGCAGGCCATTTATGAAAACAACAAGAACTATGATCGATGTGCATAAAGGAATTTTATCTTGTGAGTTTGATGGGAAGTAGTAACATTTAACTTTTTTGATGCCATGACATTTCCTAATTACTCTGAATCTTTTTCTTATTGATGTAATTGACCTCATTGTGCGAGCTGATTTTGAATAAATGTTTTTGCAAGATGAGTTGAACTTTGTATTACAACAAAAGAATATAGATAAGGATGTAAGGTTGGAGAATAATGAAGACATAAAAGAAACAATTATGTCTTTACATTCACTATTTCAAATGCCAAATAGGTTAGTAAACTCTCCTTTACAACTATGAAATTCTCATGAAAGGGTTTTACCCTCTGCTAAACAAGCACCAAAGTTGGAATTGAAGTCTTTGCCTAAGCATTTGAAGTATATATACTTACGAGAATGTGAGACATTACTGATGGGTTTGACTCTTGTTCCTAATGAATAAAATGAGCTTGTTCCCATGAGAGTTTAGAATGGGTGGAGAATGTGCATCGATTTTAGGAAATTGAATGCTACCATAAGAAAAGATCATTTTCTAATTCATTTCATTGATGAAATGCTAAAGAGACTGGCAGGTAAGTCTTTTTTCTGTTTCTTAGATGGGTTTTCTGGTTATTATCAAATTGTTGTAGCTTATAAAGATCAGGAAAAAAACAACTTTCACTTGTCCATTTGGAACCTTCGCTTACATACATATGCCTTTTGGATTGTGCAAAATACCCCTGGCACGTTTCAGAGATGCATGATGAACAGTTTTTCTGACTTGATTGAAATTGCATTGAAATTTTTATGGATGACTTTACTGTTTATGGAAATTCTTTCGATCAATGTTTAGATCATTTGACCACGGTTTTGAAACGATGTATTAACACCAACTTGGTTCTAAATTATGAAAAATGTCATTTTATGGTCCAACAAGGAATAGTCTTGGGTCATGTAGTTTCAGCTAGGGGTATTGTGGTTGATAAGGCCAAGGTTGATTTAATTACAAGCTTACCATATCCTACTATTGTTAAGGACATTCGTAGTTTTCTTGGTCATGTAGGTTTTTATAGTAGGTTCATAAAAAATTTCTCAAAAATTGCACAACCATTGTCAAGGTTATTGTAAAAGAATGTACCTTTTGATTTCAAGGAAGATTGTCAAATACCATTTGACAAATTGAAGACATCACTCACTTCAGTGCCAATTATACAGCCACCATGTTGGGATATGCACTTTGAGATCATGAGTGATGCTAGTAATTATGTTATAGGAGTCGTACTTGGCCAACAAATGGAAAAGAAAAGTCATGTCATTTGTTATACGTCAAGGATGCTGAACTCTGCTCAATGTAACTATTCAATCACTAAAAATGAGCTTTTAGCTATTATATTTGTTGTAGAAAAATTTAGATCATATTTATTATGATCTAAAGTGATTGTTTTTTTTTTTATAATCATGCTGCCCTCAAATATTTATTGGCAAAGAAAGAATCCAATCAAGACTCATACGCTGGATTCTTTTGTTGCAAGAGTTTGATTTAGAAATCAAAGATCAAAGAGGTGTTGATAACTCTGTGGTAGATCATTTGAGTAGACTTGTGTGTGAGGAAGATCCATTACCTATTGCTGAGACATTCCCCGATGAGCAACTACTGCATCTACAAGGTAAGGAACCTTGGTTTGCTGATATGGCAAATTTGATAGTTACTAGAATGTTATCTAATGATTTGAATAAGGAAAACAAAGACAAAATAAAAAAGACTCTAAGTATTATATATGGGATGAACCATACTTTTGGAAAATAAGTTTTGATCATAATATTCGTCAATGTGTAACTAACGATGAAATTCATTCCATTCTTACTTATTGTCATAATCATACATATGGAGGGCATTTTGGACTCAAAAGAACAACCAGGAAAATCTTAGACAGTGGGTTTTATTGGGAAACTCTTTTTAGGGATGCTTACCAATGTTGCAAAAGTTGCAAAAAAATATCAAAAAATGGGTGGTTTATCCTATAGGAATGAAATGCCATAAGCTCCTATTTTATATTGTGAGATTTTTTTATGTATGGGGCATGTATTTTATGGGACACTTTCCTAGTTCTTTTGGTTTTCTTTACATTTTGTTTTTTGTGGATTATGTTTCAAAATGGGTAGAAGCAAAGGCTACCCGTATTAACGATTCTAAAGTTGTTATAGGATTTTTCAAATCTAACATTTTCAGTAGGTTTGGAATTCCAAGAGCAATGATAAGTGATTAAGGCACCCATTTTTGCAACTGAACTGTTGAAGCATTGATGTGAAAGTATGGAGCACATTATCGAGTAGCCACAACTTACCACCCACAAACCAACGACCAAGCTAAGGTTTCAAATTGAGAACTAAAACACATCTTGGAAAAGATGGTGAACCCCAATCGAAAGGATTAGAGCCTACATTTAGAAGATGCACTTTAGGCATACCACATAACATACAAAACTCCAATTGGAATGTCACCATATAGGTTGGTTTTGGTAGAAATTGAACATCGTGCCTTCTAGGCAGTGAAATAATGCAATCTTGATGCTAAAAAGACAGGAGAAGAATAGAAGTTTGAGCTGCAAGAACTTGAAGAAATTCAATTGGAAGCATATAAAAATGCAAGGCTATATAAAGAGTGAACCAAATATCTTCACGATAAGTTTTTACTGTGCAAATAATTTTTTATTGGGCAGAAAGTATTACTTTTCAACTCTAGATTAAAATTCATGCTTGGGAAATTATGATCTAGATGGATTGGACCATTTGTTGTTTTAAATGTTTTTTCTCATGGTGCTATTGAAATCAAAAGCAATGAAACTAACAAAGTTTTCAAGATGAATGGCCACAGACTTAGGTCTTTTGTTGAGAATTTTAGAGACACTATTGAGAAGGAAGTTAAACTGGCTGATCCAATCTACATACATGCATGACATGAAGAAAACTATGTATAGCCAAAGGCAATAAAGAAAGGCGCTTTAGGGATTTAACCAACCTTAATGACTAGATAATGAGGAAGGAATTAAGTAACATTAAAGAATCCTAATGAAAGAAAGTAGTTAAGGGAGAGAATAAAGGAAACCAATCATGGTAGAACCAAGGGGATAGAAGAGTGCTATTTTCTTCTTTTCTTTCTTTTTTTTTTAATTTTCCAGCAGTTATGAACTATACTTTGGCTTTCAAATCAAAAATTTTTTGTTCCATTATTGTTTTAGATTGTGAGAGCACATATTACCAACTTTATTTCTTAACATTCAAGTTCTTATCTTACCTAAATTTTGTGTGTAAGTTATTATCTTCATTCAAGCTTTTTGAATGGTTTATACAGCAAGCATGTTTTTTTTTTTTATGAATTTTCAATCTGTAATTGTTGATTTGGATTAAGAAAGAACAAAAATAAATGAATTTGGTTGATTTAAATTTTAGGTTAAAAGAATAAGACAAGTAAAAATCATTAAGCTGCTTAACAATAGCTTGGAATACTTGATTGTTTTTCACTATAGAAGGCCTTCATAACTTAATATAAAAATTGCTTTCCAATTTTTAATTCGAGTGATATTAATGAATTAATTAGGAGATTTTTCTAATTAATTTATATTTTTCAATCTGCTTTGCTTAAAAGAATTTAAGTACTTGTTTGAATTAAAAGAATACTTATTTTACTTCGAAAAAAATATAATTCGTTGAATGAACAATCTCTTTGAACCAAGCATATAAACACTGAATTGTCTTTTACATTTTCTTTTTAAAATTTCAATTTTTTTTAGTTTTCTTATTAATCCCCAATATTTATTTCAATTTCTTGTAAGGAGAATTGACATAATTTCTTTTGGGTTTAACTTGGCTTTTATTAAAATCAATTCTTTAAAAAGATAGAAAAGTAAGAATTAATTTTGGTGGTTCGACAACAATCAAAAAACATAATACAATCAAAAAACATAATACAAGGACAAATATAACTTTTGCATCAGAAAGTATCTGCATTGTACTTTTGTCAGGAATATAGCTTACTTTTGACCCCATTTATGATCTTCGACTAATAAGCTTCAAATTGAATTTTCTATTATTACAATGTATAACTTCAATGGTTTCTCATTTCTGGAAGAACTAACATTGATGAATTAGTTAGATAATATTTGATTTTGTTAAATGCATCTTGATGTTCTTCTCTCCATTCAAACTTTATTTATGACTTGAGCTTAAATAAATGTGTGAATACTTTGGTTTTTCCTCCAATGTTAGCAATAAATCTCCTTAAATGACTTAATGACCCATATAAGTGTCATAATCTATTTTTTTTCACTTCCAAATTTTTTTTTTCTTTTTCTTGAAACCAAAAAAAAAAAGAAAAAAAAATTGCACGGTGCCGTTTTGAACGGCACGGTGCAGGTTCTTCTTCCCTGCGCATGCAGAGGCAGGGAAGAAGAAGATTTTAAATCTTTGTTTCCCGCTATTCTTCTCCTCTCTCTCTCCACCCCACTTGCCCAAAAATCCCGCATGACCCATACCCACACCTACACAACCATACCCTGCAACTCCCACGCCACCATGCCCTGCACTTGGACAGGGTATGGTGAACCTCTCCCCCGGCTGCCTATAAATACAGGGAAGAGAACAGAACCAGAGAGGGGGATGATTTTTTGAGAAAGAGAGGAACACCAGGGGTGGCAAAATTTTGGAGAAGGAGAGAAGGGTAGTGACAGAGAGGGGAGCAAGACGAGAGAAAGGAGAGTGTAAAAAAAAAAACAGAGGAGAGATTTGAGAAGGAACAAAGAGAGGAGAACATTGTTGACAGAGGAAACACGCAGGGGAAAAGAAAAATTGCAGCAGCTTGCCTCTACTCCTCACCGGCGCCCCCCACAGCAAATCCACTGGTCAGCAACCGCCGGCAGCCTCCCACCATCTTCCTTCCCTGCTGCAACACCCTTGAAGAAGAAGGAGCCGGCACCTCTGCACAGGCGGAAAAACAGCAGCAGACACTGCCTGCCACCGTAGAGAAGAACCACCATCGCCTCCACTGTTCCTCCCAGTCACCCCCGACAGCACCATCAACGTCCAAAAATAGAAGAAGAGGCAGAAAAGTGAGAGGAAGAAAAATACAGAGAAACAGAGGCTTGCGCCTCTGCACGGGGAAGAAGAAAACAAACTGCAGCATCTCCGGCTGGGACCACCATCGCTCCGCCCACAACAGCAGCCACCATTAGAAACACAAGAAGAAAGGATAAGCAGGAGACAGAAGCGGCGAGAAGAAGAAACACAGAAAAAAAACAGAAACAGAGAAGCACAGAGCAGAAAAAAAGACGCGGAGAAGAAGAAGAAAAGCCGGCCACCGTCCAAGCCGTTCTCCGGTCAGAAACCGCCAGTAGCACCTCCTTGAAGCCACCGCAGGCCCGCCCCTCTTCCTTCTTCTTCTCCTCTTCACTGCACCGTCTCCACTGTTCTGCGTGAACAGTGGAGAGTGCTCCACTGTTCCCAGCCCAAAATGAGTGGGCCGGTTCTAGCCCGGTCCCAAAAAAATTTTCAATTTTTTTTTTCAAGAATGTGTGATTCTTCCACGTATTTTTATACTAAATTTTACTTAATATTAATTTTTATTTTTACATCATACAAATACAAATTTAGTATTCAAATACCCGGTTTTTGTCAAAAAAAAATTTTTAAAAATGTTTTTGTTTTTATTCATACGGCCAAATCTCTCAAAGCTAAAAAACTCATATCATACAATAAAGAAAAATTAAAAAAAAATGTTTTATCATGCATTTTGGTTTTAATAACCAGTTTATTAAAGTCACAAGAATTTGGCCAATATTTCAAAAAAATCCAAAAAAATTATTTTGTTTCTCTTTATATTAGGGATTACGAATTTACACGTAAAGCATATTCCCGATATTAAAACAATAGTTCTTTTATAGACATTAGAACGGTTAGGTCTTACCCTATAAGATAAGAACCTTCTTATTGAGGAGGGTTTTTCTTGAATCTTAGACAGACAGGACCAACAATTAGAAAACGCTACCAAACCTAGATTTTGATCAGACAAATAAAACAATGCAGCTTACCTTAGGTAGGGCGTATTTGGGGTGCTAATACCTTCCCTTTACGCAACCAGTCTCCGTACCCGATCTCTAAGACAAGTTAGGGTTCCTTGTGACCAAAATATTAGGTGATGACTCCCATTCCATTTTACACTGATAAGAGACAAAAATTCTTTGTCTCCCATATTTTCCATATACACACGCACATTTGAGTGTGGAGGACGTTCGCCGCGACGCCGCACACGTGCAACAATAAGTTTAAGAACTTTTTCGTGTTAGTAGGAGGTTTTGCTGTTAAAATTGCTTGTGCTTTATTTTGTCTCAACTTATATTCCTTTATTATGAATGAAAAATCCTAAGAAATTCCCTATTGCAACTCTAAAAGCACATTTCGAGGGATTCATTTTTAAATCAAATTTGTTCATCCCATCAAAAGTCTTTTTGTAAGTCATCCATATGTTCTCTAAACACATTTGACTTAATCACCACATCATTGATGTGGACTTCTATTTTTTACCGATCAAATCATGAAAAATCATATTCCTTGCCCTATGATATACAACCCCTACGTTTTTCAGCCCAGAAGGAATCATTACTCATTCATATGCTCTAACTGAGCCTAGACATCTAATGGTAGTTTTATGGATGTCCTCTTCTATAATAGGAACCTAGATATATTGGTTGGTCGTCAGAACT
>Ga0325405_1003818_pt1 | contig 15463 bp, 9 predicted proteins | sample PopdelMetagenome_21_FD_205663 | JGI IMG/M metagenome (GOLD analysis project Ga0325405, IMG submission 205663) | Populus deltoides microbial communities from Bellville, Georgia, United States - Xylem-Control-R2 | ecosystem: Host-associated > Plants > Phyllosphere > Stem > Wood/Secondary xylem... | reverse complement strand
TAAAAATAATTGAAATCTCTAAATGTTATCAACCACATACTCTAAGAATACATGTCCTAATCTCTCGAGCAATTATGCAAATCAAGCCACGTTAGTTGTTTGGAAATTCTAATACAAGAAAAGCATGCATCAAACTAGTGTTTTTCTCTATTTTAATTGTTTGTGAGTATGTGGCCGACACAATTGGATTCACTAGACAGACAGATTTTACAAGTCTATGGTAGAGTGCCAAAAACCCGAGCGTTGCTTGTCCTCTTATATATGTTGCTCTTCGTATAAAGATTTATTCTCTCTAAGAAAATTACATATTTCATTTGATAGAAGTTTACAATAATGATTTAAGATTAAAGTTTTGAAAGAGATAGATAGTAAATTAAGTGTTCCATATAATACAACATTCTAACGTTAAAGAACCATGTAATTAAAACAATGTTATTAAACTTGCCAATGCCAAACCCAACAAATCAATTTGATAACTGGTGGATTCACAACTTGCAAGTATATATGATAATTAATTCGATTAGCTCGTAATTTTATTATTTCAGTTAAAATCTGATTTAATTTGTAAAACATTTCTAAATAATGACGGTTTATTTTAAAAAAAAATTAAAATAATATTATTTTGAATTAATCGAGTTAATTGTACAACTTGTAATCAAAATCTTAACTGGGTGATGGATAGGTACTGTTTTAGTAACTTTTTTTCAAACAAGATAAAAGATATTTAATCTCAATACTTGAAAATTGATACATTAATTCTTACCATCAATTGTTTCTTTTCCACGAGTGGTTTGTAGCAGCCTTGGCCAATAACGAGCACAACAAGGCACTAAAGGTTAAAATGTCCTCTATCCAAAAACCGTGTTTTTTGATTTCCTTGTCCCAAAATCCAATTTGATAATTGGCGACGAAAATCATTGAAATATTCGTAACACCAATGCCATTTTATTTGATACTGATAATGAAACTATTTGAACAATCACGATTACTAGCGCAAAGCAGTGGTGTCTGTTAAGTCAATCAATAATGACAAAATTAGTCACAATAAAATATTGGACTGAAAATAATATGAGCATGAATCTTAGATCTACCATGTCTATAAGAAGGACGGGATGCATGACTTAAGCTTCATATTCACTTGAGAACTCAGTTAAGTAAGTAGACACGATGGCTAAGTTTGCTGTGGCTAATCTCTTGATCCTTCTTTTGAGCTTGGGCGCTTTGCTTACTTCAATTGCCTGTCCCTCTTGCCCTTCCCCACCTCACCCTAAGCCACCAGTAAAACCTCCCAAAGTAAAGCCGCCATTTCACCCTAAACCACCAATCGTGAAGCCACCAAAGCCTCCAGTAACACCAAAACCACCAGTCGTGAAGCCACCAAAACCTGAAATACCATGCCCTCCTCCTCCAGTAATACCAACACCACCAATCGTGAAGCCACCACCAACACCACCGAAGCAAGAGACTTGCCCCATTGACACTCTCAAGTTAGGCGCATGTGTGGATGTCCTAGGTGGACTAATCCACATTGGTATTGGCAGTAGTGCCAAGGATGAATGCTGCCCACTGCTGGAAGGTCTTGTAGACTTGGATGCTGCTGTATGTCTTTGCACCGTTATCAAGGCTAAGCTTCTCAACATCAATCTTATTCTACCCATCGCTCTTGAGCTCCTTGTTGACTGTGGCAAGACCCCACCTGAAGGGTTCAAGTGTCCTTCCTAATAATATAATTAGGTACTGCCTAGCTTCAATCTTCAGAATTCTGCTATATACATATATATAATTTTTTCTTGATTTTGACTAGATGTTCAGTTAATTAGAAAAATATTAATTCATAGTTTGTCTTCTGTGTTTGATGATTGCAGGTTGTGCTGCAACTTACAGAGTATACATGTGTGGGCTTGAAAGCATAATTAAAGAATAACTGCACGAGGGATCTTCAAGTGTCGAACTGCACGAGGGATCTTCAAGTGGCTAGAATGAAGCATTTTTATATAGGATATCTTGTGTTTTGTTCTCCTAGAGAATTTTCTTCTGTTCTTCTTAGTTCTTTCCCTTTTCTAGAGAATATGTTGCGTGTTAATTTGCTTTACTTCTTCTTGTGTATCCATTATGGCTATACTTTGTCATGGGCCGCCAGGGGTTGATGTTCTTCGTGTACCCACTACTTGAAATTAATACTATAAAAACTTTGGTTCCAAGTTATGATGGTCATGAAGCCCACCTCAAAGCTTAAGATACAAATGAAGTTAGCGTCCATACTGGCCTGTGTGTTTTAAACGTACGATTCACATTTAAAATGAAGATCATGGTTTTGGACCCTAGAAGTTTTGAGCCTAACAAGATCATTCCCTGTGATCTATAACTTATATCTTTTTTGAACTCAAAATTAATGATAAAGAACAAAATTAAATGAAAGAGATCCAAATAGGAAAGGCTTATGGTTTCGAACTTCATATAAAATATTTATTTTGATCGTTAAACTTTACAAAATATATATATATAGAGTCAATTTTTCAATATTTTTTCAATTCAACTTTGATAAAAAAAATTTATTTTTATTATTTTTTAGTTTCTCGTTTGAGAGAGGAGAGAGAGATCGCCAGAATTTGACAATAGAAAATGAAACTCAATGATTTCACTGATTTCGACCACTAAATGATCGATTGTGGTGTTTAAGGTTTCATTTTGCGAGGAGAGTTCTATTTTTTTATTCTGAAATGACCTAAAATCATATTTAGACTAAAAAAGAATTTTGATTCGGATTGATTTTAGATTTTTTAATGGTTTTTTAAAAGCCATTTTATGGGTTTGTAAAGATATTTGTGCTATTTTCTAATTGTTTTGGGTCAAAACTTGGTTTTTGAATAAAAAAATATATATTTTGTTTTTTGGTCATCACAATGACTGAAATCTTAGAAATCCGACATGACACATCATATGAAATATTTAAAAAAAAAAAAACGACGACGGACAAGGTATCTTTTGCAATTACATTAAAAAAAATCTAAGACTTGAATTATTGGTTTAATCCCTCCATTTTGGCATTTACTACGCAGCAGCTATCTAAATGCCAAAAGGAAAAATGTATATATGATTGGGTTCAGCTATCTAAAATCTTATGATGTTACCTAAAGATAATTCTATATATGGATAGTGCTTGGTTTACGGGAAAAAGGCTAGAAAAGGAGGAGGAAATTTATACTGGCATGGAAAGGGCTCTTATGCATGTATTTTGATATGATATTAAACCTAGATTGTATCAACTTGGTAGGATTGAAAATCAAATTAATTTGGTACATTTATTACATGTTGTTGATCAAATGATTCAAACCACACCATTCCACTTTTCAGATCGGTTTTAATTACATTGCAAAAAAGGCCTGCAGAAATTCCTTCTCAATCAAACAATTAACAAAATGTGAATATATAATGCATACATCCAATTTCAATTCGTTTGGAATTGAAGTTTTATCAATGGAGTTCAAACCAGGCTTTGAATATCATGCAGGATGAGATAATGGCGAGGGCACTTACAACTATATTATACCATTTTATCATGGCGGTTTACGGGAAAAAAATCATTTGACTTTAGGTGTAGTCTTTCCAACTCTGTGCACAAGTACATTGCCTATATGGATACAAAGAGACTGAAAACGATATGACATTAATGAGATAATAGTTAATTGTGCTGAGTTCCGCTGCGGATTAATATCATCTTTTTTTTTAATATAAAAAAATAATAAGAGTATAAAAAATATTTTAATAGTTTTATTAAATCTAACAAAATAAATTAATTTTTAAAAATTCACTTCATTTTTTGTCAAACTTATGTAACGTGAGTCTAACAACTATACCAGATCCAAGCGCCTTAGATCTGAATAATAAAACTATATCAAAATACCCTCCATGATTACAAAAAAATATACAAAAAATAGTGTGAAAGGATAAAAATACTGAAATACCACCATAACTAAGGCTTCAATTTTTTCAACTAAAGGGAAAAATGATAATTTAACTTTATGTGAAAAGATAACATTAGCCCCATCTCATGCCTTCAGAGCTTGGAAAATTCACGATGCAAGTCCACAGTGGATTGTGTCTTGGTCCACAATATACTTGCACAAGGTTGCCAGACCCATGCGCATTGGATCTGGCACCCAAGTAAGTTGGGTCTAGTATGTTTGTTAGACCTAAGTAAATATGGGCCAGACACAGCTTTTCGACTTTAAAAATAATAAAACAATATCAAAATACCAAAATGCCTCCATGATTATAGAAAATTACACAAAAAACAGTGTGAAAGAACAAAAATACTCGCATATGCAAAGCTTATTTTTTGTATTTTCCAAGGTTAAAAATATATTTTAACTATTAAATAATTTGTGAAAGGTCAAAAAAACCTATGGGTAACAGGTCTTAATTTTGTTAACCTTGGAGATAGAATAATATTTTTACCATGCAAATAAACATGAAAAGACTACCATACCCCCGCTCAAAAGTTTAATGACCAACGAGCCCATGAAAAATACTAAAATACCTAAATAACTAGGGTTTCAATTTTTTCAACCAAAGAGCAAAATGATAGTTTAATTTTCTATAAAAAAGACAACATTAGCCTCATCCCAAGCCTTTGGAGCTTGGAGAATTCATTGTGCAAGTCTATAGTGGATTGTGTCTTAGTCCATAGTACACTTGCACATGGTTGTCAGACCCAAGCCGCTTGAGTCTGGTAACCATGCCAAACCCAAGATGCTTGGGTATTGCAAACATGTTTGATTTGACAAACAACAAACAAAGAGGATAATTGTTCATTTTAGTTGTCAGGAGAGAGAAAAAAAGAAAAAACACAAACAATCAATCACCGGTGGCAATCTAATCATTATCAGTGTACATGTGCCACACCATGTGGAAGAGGGCGTGGCTGCACATCTAGTTGGATAACAGATGGCCAGATTTAGCTACCGGAAAGTGTCATACATGTTTTTTTAATGGTATAGGCATCGCCCACTCGTCGGGAAAGAAAAAGAAAGCCAAAGAAACATTTATTCGCTCGCGAAAAGATGAGAAAGTGAAAGTGAAATTATTATTATAATCCACAGTAAAAAATCTCTTAATCTAATATGATTTTTCCACACCATTTTAGTTGTTATTGTAATGAAGGTCAAAAGTTTATTGAAGAAAGTAATGAAGCTCAAAATTCAAGTAGGTTTTGCTAAACACAACAACTCCTTTTATTATTTTTCTTATATATATTTTGAATATTTAAGGTGTTTTTATATAGTCTTACAAGCCCTTTTAAAATATTATAACTCTTATAAACTTTAAATTTCATTAACTCTCAGCTGATAATAAATTCTAACAATATGTTCCCTAATCTTTCGAGGAATTATGCAAATCAGGCCACGTTCATTGTTCGGAAATTCTAATGCAATAAAAGCATACACCACGGAGAGAGAGGGGAGTAATGCACTCAAAATAAGTTGATCATGTTGCTTCCAACGAAAGAAAGAAGGGCTGATTGTAGAAGAAGAACTAACAAAACTGTCAGAAACATGAGATGAATGACACGACATTGAGCCGTCAATTAACAACGTGAAAAAAATCTTTCAAATTTGATACCTTCACCTTAATAAATTATGCAAATACCACTTTATCATTTCTAGTTTTATAATTTTAGTGTTGGAAAACATATTTATATTATAATGCTTTCGATCCAGTTGTTTGATCAATGTTCCACTACTTAAACCAGTACATAGTAATTCAATAGTATGATTAGATCTATGTTCGAATAACATGGTTAAAGAGTTCTTATCAAAAGTTAACACTTAATTAAACAAAAAACAAAAAAAATCCAATCTCATTACTACTTAAATAAAATATAAGCCCCGAAACAAAACAAAACAAAATGTAAATATATCTTACAAACAACCAGTTTCAACTCCTCTGGAATTGAAATAAGCTTTGAATATCATGCAGCTTGGAGATAATGATGGCAACACTTATAACTATCGTATCATTTTATCATAGTGGTCTGAAAAATAAAGGGAAAAAAACAGGGTACTATTTCACTATTTATATAATCTTTACAATACGGGTCCTCTACATGCGCACAAGTGCATTACAGATATGAAAACGATATGACCTTTCTGAGGTTGTGAAGCTCAAAAGTTTACTGAAGAAAGTAATTGAATTATCCTAAAGAGGACCATAGGAGGAACATGAAAAAAGAATTAAAGAATAAAAAGATGTAAGAATAATCTTTTGAGCACTTATGCAAATGAAGCCATATTTGTTGTTTGGAAACTCTAAAGCAAGAAAAGCATAACCAAACTAATGGTTAGTTTTCTGTATTTTAACTGTCTATGAGCCTGTGTGTGGCACCATAGGATTCATTAGACAGATAGATCAATTTACAAGTCTATCATAGAGTGCTAAAAATCCGAGTGTGGCTTGTCCTCTTATGTAGTTCTTCGTATAAAGATCTCTCTCTCTCTCTAAGGAAATTACATGTTTCATTTAATACATAAGAGTGTGCAGTTATGATTTAAGATTTAAGTTTTGAAAGAGATCACCAGTAAATTGATCCTTACACTACAACATTCTAATGTATTACTTAGAACTAATACTTAGTTCGGTTAGATAGTTCAATATAGTTGAAATGTACGTAACACCAATGCCAATATATTTGCCCCAAAATCTAGTTTGATATATGATAATGAAATTAATTAATTGAATAAGTCAATCCATGATGACAAAGTTACAATAAAATATTGGACTGAAAATATGAGCAAGATCAATTTTAGATGTATATCATGTTTATAAGAACGCTAGCATATGCATGACTTGAGCTTCATATTCACTCAGAACTCAGTAAAGTAAGTCGCCACGATGGCTAAGTCTGCTTTGGCCAATGTCTTGATCCTTCTTGTGAACTCGAGCACTTTACTTACTTCATTTGCTTATCCCAGTTGCACTTACCTGCTCCCACCCTCTAAGCCACCAAACTATCCTCCTAAGTCACCACCAGTACACATACGACCACCACTGAAGCCTCATGTAACTCCTCCAATAAATCCTCCACCACCATCTCTTTCACCACTAAATCCTCCAGTGATACCAAAACCATCAATCGCGAAGCCGCCGCCACCTGAAACACCATGCCCTCCTCATCTATCACCACCAAAGCTATGCCCACCACCACCACTACCACCACCAAAACAAGAGACTTGCCCCATTAACACTCTCAAGTTAGGTGCATGTGTGGATGTATTAGGTGGACTAGTCCATATTCGTACTGGCAGTGGTGCCAAGGATGAATGCTGCCCAATGCTTGAAGGTCTTGTAGACTTGGATGCTGCTTCATGTCTTTGCATCGTCATCAAGGCTAAACTTCTCAACATCAACCTTATTATACCCATTACTCTTGAGGTTCTTGCTGACTGTGGCAAGACCCCACCTCCAGGGTTCATGTGTCCTGCCTAATTAATCAGGTTCCAGCTAACTTGAATCTTCAGGCTTTTGTTGTATATATATAAAAAAATTGTGTTGGTTTTGACAAAATATTCAGTAAAATTCATAGTTTGTGCTCTATGTTTGATGATTGCAGGTTGTGCTGTAACTTACAGAGTATACATGTGTGAGCTTGAAAGCATAATTAAAGAATAATTGCACGTGGGATCTTTAAATGGCTAGAATAAAGCAGTTTTCTATAGGATATCTTGTGTTTCGTTTTCCTAGAGAATTTTCTTCTGTTCTTTCTTTCCCTTTTCAAGAGAATATATTGTGTGTTAATTTGTTTTACTCATGGTGTATCAAAAGTACTTTGTAAGGGGCTCGGGCTACTTGATATGGATTAATTAGTTTAAAGAATTATAATGTTTGTGGCCATCTTTCTCTCTCTCGAGCAAATTCTGTGATGTGACCTAAAGTAATGTACAGGGGTAGTGCTTAGTTCATCGGTAAAAGCTAGAAATGGAAAAGGAGAAGGAAATTATAGTGGCATCGAATGGGCTCTTTTACATGTATTTTATGTGCTTAACGACAATTTCTTTGAATTACATGATAAAACTAAACCCTAATTTCACCACATAAATAAGGAAGGTCACGGTTATTGTGGAGCTACAAATGTTGGCAAGGACATTTTAGCAGGTTTATATGGATGATTTTATTTAATATATAGTAATTAGTAAATGAATATTACTAATACGATATTACCAAATATCTTAAGATAATTGACATGTATTTATATATTGTTCGTCTTATCATTAGTGTTGTGTGTGTGTATAACATGAAATAATATATTTCTATAACAATCTTAAAATAAATTTATGTTCTTTTAAAATATACAAAAGACATCTCTTTTATCTTGAGATAATAATTAAAATTATTTAAAATTTTTAATTATCAAACATTATTTCTATAATAATTTTAATATATTTTTAAACAAAAAAATATTTCAAAAATAATTTATACTGACTTCCAAACATGCTTTAAAAAAAAATAAAAAACAAATCTAAATGGGTTTAAAATCATATTAGGATTTAGGCATAAACTTTAAGGCCAAGCCCAATATTTACAGTATTGCCAACCCAACCCAACCCACTGAGTCAGCTGTTTCCCCTCTTCTTGAGCAAGAAGTTAAGGCAGAGCTACAAAGGAAACCCGTATAAAATCAGCAAAAAAGTCGAAGCTTTCTTCAGTTCTTCAAAATAACTCGCGTCATAAGACACACAACATTCCTCTAAATCACTCGCAGTTTACAGGTAATTAGCTCTCTCCTTCGATTCTTAATGCTATTTGTGTCTTCTTCTCTTGATTCCACGAACTGGGTCTTCAAGATTCAGACTTTTTATAATCGTTTTTTTGTTGTTGTGTTTGATTGTGGTTTTTTATTGAAAATTAATCATGGGTTTTTGTTTTTAAGTGTTCTTAAGTTAGTTTTGTAGTTGTTTACATAGATCTGTTTGTGTTTTTGGGTTATTGTTACAGTGGTAAAGCATAAAAGTGTTTGCTTTTTTGTTTTCTGATTTTGTTTCTTGGTCTCGAGGGGTTTTAGTTGGTAATACTAGTTCTTATAGGTGATTTTTCATGGGTTTGATGTGATTTGTAGGTGGATTCTGAATTGGAACCTGGGTTAGTGTCTTTACATAGACTTTTTTGAGATTGAATGTTTTTTGTTGAAAGTGGAATTTCGGAACAGAAAACACATTGTTGATTGTGTAGTATAGAGACGTAAAATTTGAGAAAACAGATTTTGAATTTAGTTTGGCAACTTCACTAGGAATCGTTGATTGAATATGGGAGATGAAATAGAACAATTACGGAACTACACCTTTGTATATTTGCTAAAGATGACTGATGTTTGGATTTTTGTTGTAATATGATTTGTTATATGTCCTTTATAATACTTTTGACAGGTGTAATGGAGTTGAACAATGGTATGAAAACATATTTTGGAATATGGATTTTTGTTACAGTATTGTTCTTAACTATTTAATTTAGCATGTTAATTTTTTTAGTTAGAGTTTTCAATGTCTTTTTTAAGTTGTTTTGGATGGCCAAGATCTTAAATGAAGGGTTAACATTGCTTTTAATTACAGTTTTAAGGTTTTATTTTCATAAATTCATTCCTCCTTTATGTATTCATGACTTCTTGAGTTATTACAATTCCTAGTTATTGACATTTTCAGCTTCTTTTGGGAACTTTAGGGTTTGCACATGTAGTTTCCAAATGGCCTCTTCTCCTTTAAGAAACTCAAGTTTATGCATATCCTTTAAAAATTTCATGCATGTGTATGTGATACATGTTCTTCTATGCTTGCATTTGGCTCTTTGGAACTGTAAATAGGTATGTGGTTTCCACTAGGCAAGTTTTATGATTTAAAATGTTGCTCATTTCCTTCAAATATATTCCTTAAAAATGGCTGAGCATGAAAAGGAGATGTAAAGGGGCTGGATTGGGAAAATGGCACAATCCTTGCATCTCTTAACTTTTCTGGTTTATCAAATTTTTTTCTTAAAAAAAATGAAGAATTTACTGTATGGTCAATTTGCAAAATGCATCTCGTACATTTTACCATTTCATTTTATGGAAATTTCCACAACTTTTTGACTTCTTTTTGGTTCTTGAAGCTTCATTATTTCTGAAACATTTTTCCTATTGTTTTAAGTTTTCACTCCTGAGCTGATCATGCTTCTTGCATAACTAGCTATGCTGTACTCTAAGAGTTGCTCTAATTTCTGTATTCTCTGATGTGTTGTGTGCTTTCATTTTTTTGCATGTAATTAATCTTCTGTGCGAGTGTCTGACTCTCTTACCGTGGATTCCCCAACCCTGCTTTCTGGCCTTTCCTATTTATTTGATTGCAAGGGTAAGATATTTTTGTTCTGTTTGTTGCTTGCTCTTATTAAGTTCTCTTCTTTCAGTGTAACGAAAATGTCTAGGAGATATGATAGCCGCACAACAATCTTCTCCCCTGAAGGACGCCTGTATCAAGTTGAGTATGCTATGGAGGCCATTGGAAATGCTGGTTCTGCAATAGGAATATTATCCAAAGATGGGGTTGTCTTGGTTGGAGAAAAGAAGGTTACATCCAAGCTATTGCAAACCTCAACTTCCACTGAGAAGATGTACAAGATTGATGATCATGTTGCTTGTGCTGTGGCTGGAATTATGTCTGACGCCAACATCCTCATCAACACTGCCAGGATCCAAGCACAACGCTACACCTTTGCATACCAAGAGCCAATGCCTGTAGAGCAACTAGTTCAATCCCTTTGTGATACTAAGCAAGGGTACACACAGTTTGGAGGTCTTCGGCCCTTTGGTGTGTCGTTTCTGTTTGCAGGATGGGACAAAAATTATGGCTTCCAACTTTACATGAGCGATCCTAGTGGAAATTATTCTGGTTGGAAAGCTGGAGCAATTGGTGCAAACAACCAGGCTGCACAATCAATGCTAAAGCAGGATTACAAGGATGAAATCACAAGGGAAGAGGCTGTCCAGCTTGCTTTGAAGGTGCTCAGCAAAACAATGGATAGCACAAGCCTTACTTCAGAGAAGCTCGAACTGGCTGAGGTCTTCCTTTCTCCTTCTGGGAATGTGAAATACCAAGTCTGCTCACCCGATGTTCTAAGCAAGCTGTTGGTGAAGTTTGGAGTTACCCAACCTGCTGCTGAGACTTCCTGATTCAAGCTCATTTGTATCTCGTTTCAGTAAATCACTGCTTCAGAGCAATTCATGCTTGTATTATCTCTGTTCTCAGAATGCTTCATGCAATTGAGACTTCCAAGACCATGTGCTTGATTAGAATTACAGTGCTATGAGATACTTTTGTTGGTGAACTAAATTTACCTTTAAACTTTATCATGTTTTGTGTTGAAATTATTACGTTCACGCTACTGGTTTTGTGATTTTAGCGCTAAAATATGCACTTCTAAGTGAATTTTAGACTCATCGTGAAGTATATTGACGTGGGTTGACCAGGTAAGCTCTGAGTTGATCTCATAACTCAAACTTTAACTGGGTTAGACCTAGAATCTGGTTAGACAACTCGGTTCTAAGAGCCCATTTGTCTCTGCAGGTGGCCCTAAATCTATCATCCAGCACATGACCAAAGAAGCCAAGCCAAGCCGCTAGCCTGGGGCTCAAGCAGGCAAGAAAATATCTCCATTTCTGAATCTGATAGACAAACAAGAAGTGATGTAACATGCAATAGAACGGGGCATAATGACTGCCATATTTCCCTCTTATTATAGGTTACATAGCTGACCTTAGTTTCCTGCACAACACTGCTCTATAGTAATGCCTGGGCGGTGAGGGATTCTAATTTTCTTAATTTTGTTGTTAAATCTTAAAATATACTCATTTTGATTCTTTTTCTATAAATATGTTGTTTGTTTATCTTAGTCAAAATAATATTTTTAAATAAAATTATTATTTCCGTTTAAAAAATATATTTTATGATTGTTAAAGTAAATTAACAAAAAAAATATCAAAATAGTATGTTGGTATTTTGTGTGATTAAAAACTAAAAAAAATCATAAAAATAATAAAATTATGTTTAAAATCTATTTAAATATTTTAATAATAAAAACCCAATTTTAATTGAGTTGTCATGAACAATTTATTATTAGTATTATATTTTCATTCCAGATACATAATAATTAAAAAAATATTTATCAAAATTTAAATAAAAACTTATAATAATATTTAATAACCATATCAAAATTAAAAAGTAGATGAATCTAGTAAAAAAAATTTATAATGTTAAAAAAATGCCAAAGAAAAAAAAACAATGGGCTGGGCCCGCTAGCTTGTCCCTATTTTTTTATAACATATTATCCATCCTTTATTTTCTTTTAATAAAAAAAAATATGATAAAAGATAAGTCATTGGTCACAATTTAGAAAATAGGTAGAAGGCCCATCGCTCGAACCTCCAATCTCTAACTTATGAGATAGCGTTAATCAACTCCCAGCTACAGCTACGATACTTAATTATTATGAAATGATTTAAAAAAAAATAAAATAATAATAATAATAATATGAAGATGCTTCATTATATATAAATAGCATAATAAACTCAAGTTGGTAGAGTGTTTAGGTAATATTTCTACTACAATTATGAAGCAGAAGCTTGTCTTCCCTGGAACTTTAGTTTCTGCTTTCTTATTGAAGGCTGAGGGCCAACTACAAGACCATGTTGACCCTTTGGTTTGTGTTTTGCTATATCTTGCAGGCTGCCCTGCTTAGCCTGTCTTTCCCTCCACAGTGGACATATGGCAGCTACAATCTCTAAAGAAACCTACCTGTGCTAAGATTCTATCACCGGCCAATTACAGATGTTTCTGTTAAGATTAATAGATTCCAAGCCGAAAAGATTTTTGTCAAGCACAAGACAATTGGCTGCTCTCCTAAATGACAGAGAGATTCTTAATCTAGCTCATCCTTCAAACAAGAACTGAAATGCCACTTCCATCATGCAAAGACAGCCAACTTCCTTGATTTGATTAATATTGCTTGTAAGAAAATGCTTTGAGTTTATCACCATTGTCTGTCAAATTGATCCGTTTGATGATAAAAGCCAAGAAACTCACATGGACGACATTGAGATAATGGTAATTAGCAGAAGACAACATAATGGGGGTAATTAACAAGATAATCCTGAAATAATGGTGATCAAAGGTAACTTAGTTCTTACAAACTTCTCTCTTGGCTTCTCCGTCACGGTTTCCCCTTATATATTGCTCACGAAAACAATGATCCAAGTCCTTCCCCATCTTACCAAGTCCATTTGTATGTATTACATTGCTGATTCTCTTTGCAGAATGCAATGGGATATAAAATGAGCAAGTCCTTAAACTCTGAGCAAAATCCAGGAGCAGGCCATTCCCATGGTTGTGGATCATCCATTATAGAGTTATTAAAGCCAGAATGCTTGAAAGTAAAGGAGTTCCAGAGCAAAAGGCAAGTGCACCAAGAACAGAAGAAGGGTACCAAAGTGAGCAAGTTGACTCTACAGGACTGGCTCTTAACCTCTCCTAACTTGAAGGCAGAACACTTAAGAGTTGGTGAGCTTGGTGTTGTCAAACATGGGTCCAAAAGGGTACACCCATCTAGAGGAAGAGAGAGTTTCTCCAAGGACAGACTACTGGTTCTTGATCGTGTAGCTGATAAAGAAGACTATTCTACTGTTTCTTCAGTGAGTTTACTCAGCAGAACCCAGAGTGGCAAGTTACAAAAGAGGGTGAGCTTTAAACTACCTGAAGAGGCTGACATAATCCTATTTTACTCTCCACAAGACTCATTGGAGAGTCCCCAAGATTGCTCTATGTAATCCATGTTTCCAAGTGTATCAATGGGGTTGGTTTGCTGCTTCTCTGTTCATGACTTTCTTCATAGCCATGTTTCGTTCCTGTTATATCTATGTCATTTAACACTGTATCTCCCCTTTTAACATTATGACTTGGCGCAACTAGCTCCAAGCAACGAATAATTAGTTGCCCTAGTTCGAAGGGATGCACATTGCTTGCAAAAATCACACAAGAAAGGTTTTTTAATCAGTCCTAGTCTTAGACTTGGGAGTTGTGATGATAGCAGTAAGATTCTTCCTGTTGGCATTGAAGTAAAAAACAAATATTGCATCCATGTTACTCTTTACAAGACCACCTCTATCATATCCTGTATGAATCTCCTACTCTGTTTTCATCAAAGAAAACCAACTAAAACAAGCTTCTTAGAGAATCGCGCTGGAAACTTCCTCACGCTGAAACAAGATTGAGACTTTGGACGAGCTTCTAGGAAAAGATTCACAAAGAATTGGCGCTATCTATAGAGTGGTCACGGGTTATTCTCATACTTGCATCGCAAATTACAAGTACATATCTTTCCATGGTATTGGCTTGCCCGCCAGTCATGCTTAAACTTAAATTCTGAAGTTAATGTTTTCTAAAAATTGGTATTTATTGATCCCTTCGAGACTGTCGTAACTAGTTCTGCACTTATTAACCCTCGCCCGGCTTGGAGCTTGACAGAGTTTGACTTGAGCTGGTTTTATTTCTAACTATTTTGATCAATGACTTTGTTAAATTCAATTAGTTGACTCGTGATCTAATTAATCTAATTTAGTTAATTATAAGTAATTTTTTTTTAAAAAAAAAACTTAAATGATGTTTTTTAAATAAAAAATTAACCCAAATTAACTTGACGATTTAATAACTTAAACTATAAATCAGGTTAAACTTTAAATCGAGTCGGACAATTATGATTTTACATAATTTGAGACTATTTATAATAATAAAAAAATTAAATGGCATAGGAAAAATACTGTTACCCCATTCCATTGTTCATCTTCTCATAATTTACTATGAAATTCCCTAATGAATTTTTTTCATTTTGGTGATCAAAGTCTCTCTCCTCAATTCAATCATTTTATGGCCAAATTGATAGTCAATTGACTTTGATTTGTTCAATGAGAACATAATTGAAAGATGGGATCAAGTGAAAAAGGAGCCAAAACTTGGTGGAACTTTCAAAGTTTATATGAAAAGTTTATTTTGGTCCTTAAACTTTATAATTTTATTTTCGATTTCTTCAGTTTTTGAGATTTTAATTTTGGTCCAAAATTTTATTTTCCTCATTTATTATTTCCTGGTTTGAGAGAGAGAGATGAGAGAAAGAGAGTCACTGAATTTTGATAATAATAAAAAAAAATCTTGGTTGATACCGATTCAAACCATGAGAAAAGTCGATATTGATGTAAATGAATTTCATTTAATGAGGAGAGTCGCACCTAAGTTTTATTTTTCCTTCTCATTGCCTGAAATAGTAGGAACTCAAAAGGTTTATTTTTTAAGGTTGATTTTGGGTTTTTGGATCACTATTTGGGTTATTTGAGGCCATTGATAGGTTTTTCAAGGTATATAAACTGTTTTTTAGATGTTTTAGGTAAAAAAAAAAA
>Ga0325405_1003817_pt1 | contig 15463 bp, 10 predicted proteins | sample PopdelMetagenome_21_FD_205663 | JGI IMG/M metagenome (GOLD analysis project Ga0325405, IMG submission 205663) | Populus deltoides microbial communities from Bellville, Georgia, United States - Xylem-Control-R2 | ecosystem: Host-associated > Plants > Phyllosphere > Stem > Wood/Secondary xylem... | reverse complement strand
AGAGAGAGAAAAAAAATCTTATCTTTTAAGAAGAATTTTAAATAGAAGAAAGAAAACCCAGTTTGCTTCGATGACAGAAATCCTTCCTCCCCTTCCCCTTCGTTCACCACTACTCTGTCGCCTCTTCTCCACTCACGAGGTTGTTTTTTCTCAACCTCCCCAACCCCCCCCTCCCCCCACCCCCACCCCCACCCCACCCCACAACTAAAACCCACAAGCACAATTCCTTCTTCGACGGCTCCACGATTGCCAAACTGTTACCGTTATTTCAATGATTTTACATCACAATGATAGTTGTCGTATGTTGTTGCAACGACCAATGATCTTAGATCTTTCTTTTTGGTTAAATGGTAATGACAGTTGTATTTATGGGTTTGTCATGAGGTTTATACTTGGTTATGTTTGTCAGGAGCGATTGATAGGATTGGATAGATTTCGTAAAGTGGAAGGAATGAATAGCAGAAAGAAGGATGACTATCACTGTAGTTGTCTGGTTAACAAAGAAGAAAAAGGATGATAAAATAAATAAATCTAGACTTTTTAATTCATTTTACCACAACCATCAGCAAAATGGTTTGCAAGCTGCCATGCCATTCACGATTCTTGAAGGATGACGGGGGAGACAGAGCATTACAGAGCTGTAAAAAAGATTGCCCATTAAAAAATTTCTTTTAAGTCTAGTTCCTCGACCCACAACATTTTATGGTCGTGGGCAAATAGGTTTACAAGACCTCGAATATATACTACTACACAAGGAACAAAGAGCAAACCCGCCTATACAGACTCAGATCCGTAGTAATAATTAGTTGACCTAGAACTCAAATCCAAAAAATTGTATATACATACTACGATGTTGCTGGGCTTGCTTCTTCTCAACGCTGCTCCAGTTTCTTCTATAGCCCTGGCCGCAATAGGTGGAAATCAAGGTGCCTCCTCTGAGATGAGCCTGGCAACCCAAGCGTTGAACAAAGTCCTGCAGCTACATCAATGGATTCAACCTTCTTACTGCATATTATAATCACGTGTTTGAGTATGTAGAAGGAAGATTATTTGCATGTGGATATTGAATCTGCGATGAATCAACTTGGAGTGTGGCAGTAAATGCTGGTTCGAGTTTCTCATTTACACTCTTCTTTGGCCTCTTCAACCTCTTGGGTCGCTGTGACTGTGGCTCATCATTTAGAAAAGGATCGTCCAATTCATAGTCCATTGATGTAGAATTCAGTTCATTCTTCTGTGAATTCCTAGGCTTTGGTGTAGTCTGCTTGTCAGAAGCAGCTTTCCTCTGCACAAGATATGTGCTTGTCAGTAAAAACATAAAGCAATGGACATGGAGAACGTTGCATATAAGCAGTTGTTAACTGAAAGCAGGGATATCCTGCGGTATCCTTCGGTACCTCAGCTCAATATCAGATAATAATTGAATGCCAAAACAACATGAACAAAAAATACTAGCTTCTGTAACTTTTGACTACAGACCATGTATTTACTCCAGAATCAAAAGGAGAGAGGCAGTACCGGGCTACCAGATCAATACAGAATATAAAAAACAAAATGCAAGCCATTGCGAGTACAGCTCACCTTTATGGTCGAGGTAACAAAATATATAGGGTAGAGTTTACCTTTGATATCTCAAGGCTCTAGCATGCACTCACCTAAATCTTTCACAAATATCTCGGTAATTCCTTTTCACCTTTTTTTTTTTTCGTTCACATTTATTCAGAAGAGGAGGTGGGGGGTTCTTAATGCTACTTAATACCATATCTTGACAAAGTGGACAAATTGAGGCGGCCTTTTCAAATGTAAAGGTACAAAAGAAATTAAGGGATTGAATCATAAAATATACTTAGAAATCATAATACCTTTTTGTTATTGGATTTCAATTTCTCTGTGTCCTCAGATGGTTCATTTCCAGTACCCTGAGTGACAGTTTCAGTCAAATCTTCGAAAGTTGCATCACCTTCTGCATCTACCCGTATGGCCTTTGTTGGTTTTTTCTTTTGTCTATCCTTGGCCTGAAAACAGCAAATTGATAAAAAGGTGATCACATATTCTATAAGCAACTTAAATTTAAGGCTACTTCTATCGCTCATTCCTTGCTTTCTAGCTCCTAATTTTACTTTTCCTTTTCTAGTGAATATTCTAAAGGCCAGTTTTACAAGGAGGGAAAGGGCAAAAACTCCTATACCAAGAGAAAATTATCAGCAATTTAACTGAGTTCTTGAAAAGAAAATTACAACCAATACCACATATAAACCTCACCTGCAGTGGTATTTCTCTCAACTTCTGCTCCAACTGGGCATCATCCAGAAGCAAGGACACCACATCCTCAGGAGCCAAGAGATCATCCTGAACATGACCACCTGTCATAACAAGCTGTTGCACAGTATGTTTCTGGCTTGCTCTTTGCAAAATCTTTTCCTCAACCGTCTCTTTACAAATGAGCCGGTAGACAGTAACCTACACCATGAAAGAGTACTTAAGTGTTATTCAGAACTCAAATAAAACTAAGCTGAGAATTCTATGTATAGTCAGAACTAGAAAAACCATTTTGTGTGTGCAAGCTCAAAAACTCATTTGAGTAGAGGATCACTGTCTGAACAAGGAAGACAATCTCAAAGGAAATGCATGAAAAGTTTATGGTTATGCCATAAGTGAAAAACAGATAGAACAATCTGGAGAGAACTAACATCCTTTGTCTGGCCCAGCCGATGTGCTCTATCCATTGCCTGTAAATCTAGTGTAGGATTCCAATCACTTTCATAAAAAATAACAGTATCGGCAGCTGTCAAATTGATACCAAGCCCACCAGCTCTGGTACTCAGCAAGAATACAAAAATATCATTCCTGCAATCCCAGGAGGTAAAAAAGTTAAGAACTCACTTTCAAAAATGAGAAATTGACAAGAAAGGGGTGCTCTTCAAAACAAACATCACACAGCAAAGAAAATAACCTAAGCTGGAAGTCTCTGACCATATCCCGACGATCCATGATGGTGGAGGACCCATCAAGTCTAAGATATCTATACTTCCTATAATTCATGTAGTCCTGCAATTGTACACAAGTTAGCACCAAAACAAATTTCCTAAAAAAATGGCAAAGAAGAAAAGTCAACTAATTGACCTAATCATAATGGAAATTGTAGCTCAAGCACAAATTGTCATTTGAAAGCAAAATGCAGATAAGATGGACATAAAGGATAAGAGAAATTCAAATATATATTAGTGACACTAAGAGGCTATTTCCAAACATAGAAAATCCAAATCAATACTGAAGTCATCATTCATGGTGACAGTCACCACAAACCATTTTATGAAATAAACAGATCATGTAATGTAGAGTCTTGCCATTGAATATTCAAGAGCAAGTTCCAACTGGCATTTGCTTTTCTTGAAAAAGAAGACTATTGTAGCCCGTACTGATGTTGGATTGCAGCAACAAATACCAACCAATTATATGCACAAAGTTAATCAAATGTATAGCCAATTTGGCTGAACTAATACGGCTGTCCATCAAGTCATAAAAACAAAGAAAGAATAAGCCTCGACTAATTTACAAAATAAATCAATTCAACTATGCCTTAATCCCAAAATAATGTTGTTTTACCATGAGCATATTTTCTACAAGATCCTCAGAAACAACTTCTCGTCTCCTTAGTACCTTTGTAATGACTATAGTGAATAACTGGAAAACTAAATGTACCTCAAGAATATTTAGCATTTTTGTCATTTGTGCAAACAATAGAACCCGGTGGTTTTCAGCTCGCAATCGTTTCAGTAAAATATCAAGTGTTTGAAGCTTTCCAGAATCCTATATAAAAAACAAATACAATCCAAATATAAGCATTACAAAATACAATTTTGAGTTGATTAAAAGGACATGAGAATCAGAGAGGTCTGCACCGTGAGAAGCTTTGCAGGGTCAAAGCTTTGCATGGGGGGGCAAGAACCGAAAATCTTGTATGTCAACTGAAGAGCAGGTTGTGAAACAGATAGTTCAGATTCAATCTCCTGAACTAAAGGATGAGGACTCTCTGGCTTTCTGGGTCCATTAAATTCAGATGTGCGTGCAAACCCAATTAACAACCTCTTGACCCTGGGTTGGTGCAATTCTTCCATCATTTGGTAGGCAAAGTTTCTGTCTGAGCATTGGCCATCAATCTATGTAGGTGAGAAAATGTTAGTATATTAATAAAATCTTCAAAGGTTAACAATTCTTTAATGATTAAAAAATAGACAATCTGAGAATCCAAATATACCGGTGGAGCTCTAGTCCGTGGGATGGACGTATAAGTTGAGTGAAGGAGCTTAATGCTGGACAGAAGCCTGTCCTGATGAGAGTTAACTAGAGCCTTAAACGGATTATCAGCAAGGCCTGTTGCAATTTTCCTTTGTAGGATATCTGTCTCAGATCTTGATGGCATCAATAACATTCGTGTGACAGCTCGTACTTTACATTTCTCAAGGTGATTGCCATTGTCATCTTCCATGTCTTCCATGAGCAAGTCTATGGTTCCATCCAAAAATTGTTGGCCCTGTCTCATAATAGAAAACAACAGCCTCTCCATAAATGAACTAGTTGCCAGAAATGCAACCTCTGCTGGGGACAAATCCATCAAATGGGTAAAACCAAACGTCCCACTCTTAATAAGCAATCTATCTGAGATATTGTCCTGTGCATATACAGACCGATACACATTTTCTGGAGAGAATATGTTAAAGTGCTTTTGAAATGACTCTCTGCCAACACCACGTCCAATCGCTGAGCAAAGAACCTCGGAACTTTGGACAATCTCATTGTGGACTACTTTTGGCACCTGGGTGGGAAAAGTGTTGGTGTCAAAAAATATCATGGCTACTGCTTTGAAAGGAAACTACAGTTGTAACCATGGAGACTTTACTCTTCTAGTTTTGAGTTTGTCAAAATATAACAATTTTTTTTTCTAATCACAGACAACAACTCAAGAAGTACCTTGTATGTGATAGGATTTCGACCCCCTGAATAATGTATGTCCTCCAACTCCCCAAAAGGAGGGGGAAGAAACGAATTGGGAATCTCTCCAAAATAGAAATATGTGCTTCCCTCATTCCTTTCAAACAACTCTGGATGGTTGCAAACCTACCATCAAGAAAATAGAACATTCAGTTTTTTTGTAAATAGACAATAAAATAGCATATTATTCAAAGGTTTGCACAACATAATTACATAATAAAAACATTATGGAGTGGAATGTAAGAAACCCCCAGCAAAATAATAGGCTACCTTTCTCAGCTGAATGACTATGTTCATTAGATTCATAATTTTCTTCTCATTGAAATGTCCACGGTTGCCATCAAACAACTCAGCAAGAGATATCTTGTTCTTAATAGCTTGATAGAAAGCTTGTTGTCGAGAGCTCAATTTGCAGTGCACCATAACTTCTGTTTTCCTTGTTAACTCGGAAATCACGTCTTTCTTCACTCGACGCAGCATAAAAGGCTTAAGAATTGCATGCTGTCAAAGATAAAGACCAAGACACAAGTCAGATACAATAGGGGGAAGAAAACAGCAGTGTGAGTTTAGAAAAGGGTAAGAGAAACTACATATCATAAACTGATTAGGAAAAATCTTTTTGACTAAAAAAAGTCCACCACCTTGCATTCAATCAACACAGAGAATTGCTCTAATCAGCACGCATAAAAAGTTACGAGGTTACATGTGGTACTGACTGAATTCCAAGAAAACACGGGAACACATAAAAACCAAGCAACATCAGAGAATTGAAATTACTTGTGCCTCTAAAACATCAAGAGACTCGCATAAGCCCCGCACTATCTTAATAAAAATTTGAAGGATCCATGAGGCAATTCATTGTTTTAGAACAGTTCGATGTTTAGGTTTCATTTTTTGCATGATCCCTTAGTTTTCTGCATCAGATTCTAATGCTACAGAATTGTGCAGGATGCACATCTAACAAACAATTTATTAATCATGCTGGCAATGGAAACCTACGAAAAGCAATAAAGCATACTCACCAATCTGTTTAGCTGGTGTTCATTTAATGTACCCCCATGTTCTGCATGGTTCTCAATTCTGAAAACAAAATAAAAGTTCAATTTTAGGTCTAGTATGCTCCAAAAGCAAGCATGCACTTTAGCAAAAGAAACATACCCTTTAGAAAACCACTCATTGAACTGTTCATGGCTGTCAAACAATGTCGGCATGATGAAATGCAGAAGGGCCCACAATTCTGCCATTTTATTCTGAATCGGTGTACCAGTCAGCAGCAAGCGATTACGACAATTAAAACTGAGCAATGTCTTCCATCTTATGCTGTCAAAAGTATCCAGTCATCAGATGAGAGTAAAAGCATAGTATGATTTCTTCTCTCTTTTTTGTATGCTTTGGAAAGACAGGGAAGAACAAATGACATTAAGAACAGTTCAAATGAGAGCAAAAGTAAAACTCATTTAAACATGGCACTGCTCTTGAAACGATGATTAATGAGGAAAATCTAGTAAGCAAAATCTGGTTATGGAGTTAAGAACCTGTTAGCACTTTTAATAGCCTGGGCTTCATCTAATACCATGTATTGCCATTTCACACGCCGAAAATACTTCTCATCAGACACTAGCAATTGATAGCTGGTAATGAGAATGTGAAAACCAGCATCCCTGGCAAGAAAGAAAATGATTGGTTATTAACATCAGAATAAAGCATGGCAAATGCTTAATTTAGTGACAATTCTTTGAATGAAAGCATCTTAAGAGCTGGCTTAAGGCACAAAATGAGAGTAAACTACAAAAACCACCAAAGGCTTAGTTTGTAGGATACAAGTTTATAACCCAAAACTCTAAAGCATCCAAGGTGCTTGCAGAGGCAATTATAATACACATATTGATTTTCTCTTTCATTTGCTTATGGCATCATATATCTAAAGTGAAGTTGAATTTCCAATGGCTTTAACCTATCAAAAATAATGCAGAGAGGAGAATGTTAGTTTGATTTCAGAAATCAGAGCCTGTAACCTCATAAAACTCCTAGTCATGTCTGAACAAACAAAACCCTAAGAGTTCCTAAAAATCAACTGAAAAAAAATCCAAAGAGGAAAATTATGATGTGGTCCTCACTAGCACCTGTTTTATCTTGATACACGTTGACAATATCTAATTATGTGATCAGCCCAGTGAGTGTCAAATCCTCTCCATTGAACTACCCATTATTTTGTCTTCAAGAAATCAATGGATGGCCATTACAAGAAAATTACCTTCGGTAAAGGCGCTTTGGATTAATGTTTTTCCTAAGTACCATCCGCTCTTGAAGCCCACCCCAATATGGAAGGGTTTTCAAGTCAGGGCAGAAGCGACTGATTTCATCAGCCCAATTATTCAAGACAGAAGCTGGAGCAACAATCAGAAAAGGACCCCAAATATTTTTTTCCTGCATGCAGCAATTAAGTTAGTGTAAGGCTATTAAAAAAAACATACTGAAATGTATTAATGTACCACAACTAGAATAATCACCTCAGCTAAATGAGCCAAGAATGCCATGGCTTGAATAGTCTTTCCAAGGCCCATCTCATCAGCAAGTATACCATTTAAACCCTGAGACATAATGAATTACCATGAGATGATTTCAATGGAAAATTTTATCTAGTACTGATGTTGAGTTTACCTTACCTGCTCATAACAATTAACCAGCCACTGAAGACCCTTCAACTGATATTCTTTGAGGTTACCTCTAAACAACTCCGGTGCCTGAACTGTTGATGTAACAGGCATGGTGGAGCTGCAAGTATTGGTAATAACAAGCTCATTAAAGTGATGCAGAAATTCAAAAGGAAAACATGATAAACCAAAAAAAAAATCACAACTAATACTATTAAGAAAGGGGGCACATTAAAAAAACATTTACGGTGTCTGCAAATCAATGTTGCTAGATCCTGCAACTGAGGCATCATTTATAGGTCCCTCAATATCAGCAGCTTCACGCAGCTTTGAACACTCGATATCAAAAGCACTTGTTAACAATTTCTGCTTTGAGACTGCATCTTGAGCAGCTTTGAGAGCCTCTTTTCTCAATTCAGCGTCCTCGGGATCTTCTTCCTGATCATCAGGCCCTGCTTCAGCAGTGCTCAAATCCATTCCTTGATCATCTGTCATTTCATCTCCAATTGGCAAAGCTTCTGAGGGCTGTGAACTTGGTTTGTTTGACATGAAATGACTGTAGAGTTCTGTTTGTTGTATGAGAAAATTGAGCCTTTGCTGCTGTCTTTTTGCTTCCCGGAGCTCTTGTTCACGCTTCAAAGCTTCTGCTGCTTCTCTTTCCTCCTTTTTCCTCACCTCTGCCTACAAGGGAAGGCATTTGAACATTGCAAACAATTAGAGAAGGATTCAGTAAATAACCAAAGAAAAAGGCAAGGATGACTTTTTATAAAACAGTTTTTCAGTTTTTAACTTAGATGTTTACATCGCAGACAAATATTAATCACTCGGATTAGAAACAGATGTCAGTAAACTGCATCCCACTAGGGCTCCCAATAGATGAAAAAATATCCACCAGATTAGTAACCAGGTTGTTTATTCACTTTCCATAGGACCATATCTCTAACGATAAGAGGATTTAAGCTAAAAAAGTCCATCGTGCAGATATGTAAAATGGACTCCTAGCAGGTTAAATTTGGAACAGTCTTGCTGTTAAACAATGTCACATGATGCAACCACTTACAAGATCAGAATCTACTGCCGTACTGGCAAGGTTGAGACATTTACTATTATACCAACCAATGATCCCTAGATAACAAGAGTCTGTTTCAGCACACATTTACACACTCCACAAACAGAGTAACAGAAGCCACGGGGAAGAGATAAAAGAGTTTCCACATGCGAATGTACTCCTATACTGTGTCATATTCAGAACTCTTAATTGCAACACAGCACTTACCTAGAAGATGACAGTGTCCATTATATTGAAATGAAAACAGAGCAAAAGTTCAGCAAGGAAACAGAAAGTACCATCTCCTTATCCACTCGCTTCCAAAACAGCAGCATATCTCTAGCTAACTTCCTAGTGCGAATCGCAGCACCCTTCATTATTTTGAGTGATCTACTAACCTTCATTTTGACCTGAAACATAAAAGGAATTGTTACTAAAACATACAAGCCTAGTACTACAAAGCTGAAATAGAGAGATCATCCATAGATACAAAAAAATGCATGGAAAAACTGCATAAGCCATATGACATGTACGTGCCTCTCTTTGACAATTTTCTGAGAACCTCTTGGCATCAATTAGTTGCTTTCGATGCAACGTAGTGAAAATCCTATGGTGCTTAGGTATGTCTCTTCTGACAATGTTTACCCAAACCTTGCCAATCTTCTCCATTTCCTCCCTCTCAATGATGGAAGGGTCTTTAATTATCTTTGGTTTCTTAGGTAGACCCCGCTCAATGATCTGCATCTCAGGAAAATAGAAGATAATAATAATAAAAAAAAAGGTTCATCAACAACTCTGAATTGGAACAAAAAAAAATCCTTCCCATAGCCTAATCATAGTTCAAAGGAAGGACAAACCTCATATGTGTCTCCTTTCTCCAAAACCTTAACATAGTAAACCTGCATTACACCACCCTCTGACAAAATAGAGCGTCTTATATTTCCAGCTGCCCCTTCTGGGATTGTGGAATTCAATGCCTCTTCAGATATCTTGAGACTGAATTTCTCAGCTGAGCTAGAAGCTCTCAATGCCTTCAATCTTGCCTGAAGTGATTCGTATTGTGATTGGGGCTCTCCCATCCCTGCTTGGCTTCTAGGCCCAAACCTTTTATCATTGGCTATCATTGCTGCCAAGGAACCCAAATCTAAGGTGCCCTTCAAGTAAAATTCCTCCACCTGCATATCTGAGAAGCCTGGCAAGTTCAATGATGCTGCAAGCTTATCATAAGAGGGGGGTATCCTATAAGTGACACCATCCCCAATATCCAAATAAGGAGGTTCATAGTATATTCTGCAAAACATTTGGAAAAAAAAATGACCTTCAGAGCAATCGAATAATGAAAACAATAATCATGCATAAATTCAAAATTTCATCCATTCCAATGCTCATAATGCTAGAACATACTTGGGTGTAAACTCCGGTTCATGGTAGTCTCTGTGTTTTGATGGAGTAATGTCATTGGCCCATTCAGACGTGGTTTCCATGTCATGTAACCCTCCTCGCTGCTCACTCCTGAGCTTCCTAGTTTTTGAACCACCCAAACTACTCTTTGGAATGGGAATCCCCATACGGGGAGGAGGAGGAGCAGGACTTGGCAAGGGATCCTTATACCTCCTCTTGTACTTCTGAATATGTTCTCCCAGCATTGAGCGATACTTATCCTCTGTAATGCGTGCCCTGAAATGTCTATCTTCCTCCTCTCCCTCGCTGTTGTTATACCGCCTCTTTCTCTTCACCGAATTCAATTCCCTCTCTGATAGATTCCTATTAACAAAATTCGCCATTGCTCCACCTATACGTAGCCAACCACATTGCACAAACACATAAATACACTTCTCTCCAGCTCAATCCGCCTCCGAAAATCAAGTTTTCACGAACAATAGACTCATACAGACAAAGAGAGTATAAAAATCAACAGTTATATAGCATACAAAAAAGCATAAAATCCAACTGGGTCCTTGTAATTCCAATCGAAATAGAAAATAAATCATTCAAAACAACAAAATTAAGTTACCTTGGCTACCTCTGCTCTCATCCTGACTACTACTCCCATAATAATCAAATTCATCATCAGGTTGTGGAACTCTGAAGTTCACCAAAGACTAAAAACAAAAGGAAAAAAGAAAAAGACAACCCAAAAAATCAAAAACCCATTAAGCAAAAACAAAACAAAACACACAAATTCAGCAAAATTCAATAAACCCATCTCACCGAATCCCAAAATTAACAAATTAATCCAATCTGAAAAAACCAAAAAGGGTGGGTAATTCAAAAAACTAAAAAGAACTCAATTGAGAAAACCAAAATCCCATGTGAACAAACCTCAAGATTGAATAAATTGGAGTAAGAAAGCGAGTCCTTGGCTTGTCTCCTGTTGTCCATGAAAGCTTAGGCTTTTGAAGAACATAAGACAGACTTTTGTTCTCTCCTTTTCTTTTGTAGAGAGAGAGAGAAAAAAAATATGAAACCCTAATTGGAATTGTGTTATTATGAGAGAGAAGAAGAAGAAGAAGCGAGGAGAGAAGAAAGGTTAAGGGGGTGCGGAGGATAGTGAGAGAGAGAGAAGGACCGTAGGTGACACAGACGGTGTAAGAAGCATCGCTAAGTGCTAACGTGCGCCGTGTGGGTGCCATTTTGTTAACGTTTTTCTTTTTATGATTTTTTTTTTCCCTTTAATTTTAATTTTCTTTAGGCCTTCAAAGTTGAAGGAGATTGAAGAGATTTCATTCTCTCCAAACAGAAGGGAGAGGGAGACAGTGAGAAGTTGTGATTTGGTACGGTTGGCGGTAGATTAGAGGGATCGTTTCTTGTACTGACTTACACGTGGCAACCACTGCCTACGCAGGAATTTCAAAGCTTAAAGGTTAAAAACAGTAATATTTTATAAAAAATTAAAGTAAGAAAAAAAATATTTCTCTATCTTAAAATTTTAATTTGAATGTATTTTATATTTTTATATTTATAATTATTCCACTGTTTTTTAAATAAAGAAATAAATAAAAGCATGAACAATACAATTTTTATTTTGAATATAAAATATTTTTAGTGAAATTATTTTTTTTTATTTAGTATACTGAATTTAACTTTTATTATAAATCTAATGTAAATATTTTTATTTAATAATTTATATTTTTTATTATAATATTTAATAGAGTAAAATAAAATTCATGGATATAAGATACTATTATAAATTATGATTTTTTATAATTTTAAAAATAAATATTTATGGTCTTGATTTATTTCTAGTATTTTCAATAAATAAAAAATTATTCTTCATTCCCAACAAATTAACATATTTCTTTTAATTTTTTATTGAAAAAAATTAAAAATATATTTTTTTATTTGGTAAACATATTTTAAGTGTCGATATTTTTTTTTATACACACATATAAATATCTAAAATTTTTCTCCAATGATTGCAAAAAAGAACGAACAACATGAAAACTTATGAGCCATATACTACCAATCGCCTACTGGAATGATACTTCGATATTTGTAAAAAAATAAAATAAATATTTAAGAACTATCACACCACCAACTATGCATGTTTTTTAAAAATTATTTTTAATAAAAATATATTAAAATAATATTTTTTATATCTGTATATAAAAATTAAAAGAAAATATTAATTTCATATTTTTTTCAAATAAAAAATAATTTAAAAACACTTTTAAAAAATGATTGAAATTAAAAAACAAACATATTCTCAAAAAATCTATTTAACAATTCATGATAGTAATATTTATATTATGTAGTGAATAATATTTGTATTTTTCAGATGACATTACATCTTTTGAGTCGTGGTGGTAAAGTAGTATCAACGGCTAATATAATTATAAGATATTACTTAAGTTACAAAGAAATAGGATAAATTATTACGATATAATAAATAAAAATATTTAATAGTTTTTAACTTAAGCCTGTAGAATTACAACACCTTTATGTAGCCGGTTTGAAAGTGTAGTTGTATTTATTTTTTTAAATTTTTTTATTTAAAAATATATTAAAATAATATTTTTTTAAATAATATATGTTTTTTATATCATTTCATCAAAATGATCTAGAAATACTAAAAAATATATTAATTTGAAGTAAAGAAAAAAATAAAAAATTTCAAATATTTTTAAAAATATTTTTAAAATACAACAAGAAACATGATTATAATATTCATTGATTTTAACGCATTGTAATTTTCAAAAAAAAAAAAGTAAAAAAAAGCTTACCAGCCACCATGCTATCATACATAGATTACTAAAATGATACTTGAAAGCTCCCAATCCCTCCATACTATATTAACTTTAGGATATTTATTGATATAGCATATATCATGTATAATAATTAAGAAGTTGATTGCCTTGTAAAGTATTTTACCGACAAGTAATTAGGATGTAAATGTGTTGACAATTATGCTAATGTGTATTTATAAAAATTGTTGACTAAACAAAATGATCGCCCTGTGCTACACTATGAGTTAAGTTAATATTTTTTAAAAAAATTTAATCATTGCTAATATTTTTCTAACAAAAAAATTAAATCATATAAGAATTGTTTTAATGTGATTTAGTTGACTTGACAGGTCCAAAAACAACTTAAACAATTAGTAAAAATATTGTTCGACTCAAAAAATTTAAGATAATATCTTTTTTTTAAAAATATTGCTATAACGACATATTGCATCGACCCAAGTCAACACATGTTAACCTGTCAAATCCACAATTCAGGTCATGAAACCATGATAACTTAATATAAAACAAATAAAAACAAATTATGAAGCTTAATTCTTAAACAATCCAATATTGGATGATGAAATTGAAAAAAACTCGATTAAAAAACCGACACAAATAAAACGATCAAAGTTAAATATGGTTAACTCTCCAAACTCATGACCTTGATCATTTGACCAAGATAATCTCATAGAAAGTAAATCAAAAAAAATTATTGGTTAACATGTCAAACTCACAATTCAGGTCATAAGATTGTGATAGCCTCGTATAAAGTAAATCTAAACAAATTATAAAGTTTAATTCTCAATCAACCCATTGTTGAAAAATAAAATTTTAAAAAAATCAGTATAAAAATAGGACACAGTAAAACAACTTGAGTCTACCTAGATTAATCTGAAAAACTCATGACCCGGATTATAAGACTAAAATAACCTCATAAAAAGCAAACTGAAATAAATTATAAAGTATAATTCTCCGTTAATTAAATGTTTGATAATAAAATTAAAAAGAATATCGATTAAAAAAAAACAAAACTCAACCTAACAGGATCAACCTGTCAAACTCGCTATATAAGTCATAAGATTAGGATAATCACATAAAAAATAAATCACAAAAAATCATGAAATCTAATTTTCAATAAATCAAATGTCTTAAAAAAACAAAAACAAATAAAAAAATAAATAATATTATCACAATAAATAATGTTTTATGATGTTGTGCACAACAAAAACATATATTTTAACTTTTTGTTAATGTTAATGCTAATAATTTTTATTTGTAAATGACCAAAGAAGCTAAAAGCAAAATTCCTGGCTACAAACCTGAAGCCTAATGTGACTATGTTGGCATTGTTTGTGTTTTACAGTGCAAAAAGGATTTTGAAAAAATTTTTTTTTTTTCAAATTATATTTTTATATTTTTAAATAGTTTTTATGTGATAATGTTAAAAATAAATTTTTAAAAAAATAATATTTTGATATATTTTTTAAAAAAATAACACTTTAGAAAACAATTCCTATCACAATACCAAACATGTTCGTAATGATAATCTCATAAGGTAATCAAAAGGTTAGTTTAGGTAGTAAGAAGTGAACTTATATTTAATTAACAAACACTAAACGAGAGAGGAACTAGTTAAGGAGGGGAAATCATTATTCCCTTCCTCTCCTCACAAATCACTGTTTAAGAACAATGATTTTTTTTTTCTAGTTATTTAATATTTTTTTCCTTTTGATTTGTTCATGTTATGTTAGATTTATTTGGAATTCAAATTTTTTATTTTTGTTGATGTCATGTATTGTCTGCTCATTGTGTCATTAAACAAACCTGACTCTCCGCTAATTTGAAAAATTTGAATATAATTTTACTAATATAAAATAATTAAGGTTATGTGGACTGAAATTGAATAATTAATAAATATTTATATCCTTTTCTAGGACAAAGTTCCAAGGGCAGGGGAGAGAATAAGCCTCTCTCTTTTTTCATCCCTCGATTTTTTTTAATTTAACCCTCCTATATTTAATTTTTTTGGAATTGAATTTAACAGTTTTTTTCGATTGGCTATATATAGGAATTCCATAATGTTAAGGAAACATAATGGGAGTTATTTGATGTTCGATTTTGAAAAATAAAACTAAATTTGGTTAATATATAATAATTAAAAGTTAGGGACTAAAATTAAAGTTGAAACAAGTATGAGAACTGGGGTAAACGGGCAAGGACAATAAGTTGATGCTTAGATAAGAGGCTCTTGCAGTTTTTAAGTGATGCATGAGTTGTATCCTAGCGGCTTCCGCGATGACATTAGAAGTGTCACACCACGCTCTTTATAATGGTGTGACGCTTATCGGTGGTGGTGTTGTGGTTGGGCTTTTACAAACTTTTTTCTTCTCCTCTCATCGGGAATCATGTTGTTTTGAAACATTTTATAAGAATCTTGTTATTTGTTTATTATATCAAATTTGATTCTTAATATTTTTATTGCTTCTTATTTTGTTTAAAATCCTTTTTTATTAATTTTTTTCAATTTTGTCCTTTAACATTTA
>Ga0325405_1003816_pt1 | contig 15464 bp, 7 predicted proteins | sample PopdelMetagenome_21_FD_205663 | JGI IMG/M metagenome (GOLD analysis project Ga0325405, IMG submission 205663) | Populus deltoides microbial communities from Bellville, Georgia, United States - Xylem-Control-R2 | ecosystem: Host-associated > Plants > Phyllosphere > Stem > Wood/Secondary xylem... | reverse complement strand
ATTTGACATAAAAATCGACTATTTTGAAGGCTGAAGTCATCACCAACGACAACTATTTCTCTTTCTAGGCCGGAATCCAGTGACCCCTTCTCTCTCTTCCAACGAAAAAAAGGACTAAAAACGAGGGAAATGAAGTTTGGTAACAATATTTTTTTGAAAATTATAGACACCGATCACCTAATATCTAAAAAAAATAGGAGAAGAAAATGAACTTTTAAAACAAATTTTAAAGTCACTAGCTATATTATCCGTGTTTTTCACTTTAATCATCTTTCTTTCAATTCAATAATTTCTTAAAAAAAACATGCAATTGGGTTCAAATCTTAGCTCAAAATGGCTCAATTATGCCAAAAAAAAAAATTGAGGATCAAAATAAAAATTAAAAAAAATATTACAATCCAATATAAATTGTGAAAGGATGAACTATAAAACTGCTATTATATTTTCCTGCTTTAGTTTTTGTTAACAAGGAAATATCTCAATAAATTAAATCTCATCTTAGTTCATTGTTTTGTTAAACCAACGTGCGCCCAAGGCAAAAGAAAAAAATTGCGGTTTGTGGGCGGCAACTTTCAAAGTTCACATTTAAATAATCGTAGTGTATATCGAATATAACAAAATTAAATCGTATCATCGATTTCTTATGAAAGCGTTTATGCTTAGGCCACGGTCGGTCCTCCTTATCGTCCACCCCTCCTTTGTAGATATTTGAAAGCGTTTATGCTAGCGGCTAGCCATGGCCACAAGCGTGGCTTTAAATCTACTTAATTAAAGCTTGTATTAAATTCTTATGAAAGAGAGATGGAAGGAGGAGCATCTACTCTTTTGGTCTTTTAATTATGTGGAGAGAAGAGCTAGTACTGGAATAACCAGGTGAAATTAATATAATCACCTAGTTTGCATTGCTGGGCCTGACCATGACTATTATGATATGCTAGCTCACCCTGCTCAATTGTAGGTTCCAAGAGTTTCAAGCTCTCGAATCCTCCCAAAGATTATGGAAGGAATCGAATAATTTATGAGCCACCATTCATTCACTCACTAGAAAACAACCATCCATGGCTGAAATGAGGGAGGAAGGGAGGATGTGTGCGTGGAAGAGAACTGCCTATCAAGTGAAAAGGCTCGGTGGAAATAAATTAGAAAAAAAAAAACACCCTTGGAAGTAGTCGTGGCACATTATTCAGAACACTCTCGAAGAGAACCAGGTGGTTGAACCGATCAACAATCCTGTTTAAATCCGTCCAGTTTTAGCATGAAATTACGAGTACCTAATTCAAGCATGTCACACTTGACAAATTCAACAAGGATTGCCAGCAGCTCAACCAAACATGGTTTCAACTATAATAACCAAGAATCTGTATCGTAGCGTGATTCACTTTTCAAGCATACAAAAAGCTTCATCCAAAAAGAGCTATTCTGACTTTTCTCTTCGTTACAGTCTATGAAACCCAGTAAGACATTTATTACATGTGCCGGAACCCCAACTTCACATACCAATATTCTGAACTCGACAAGGAAAAAAATACTATCAGTCAAAAATTGCACTCTTCTTTTGCCTGTTAAATTATTCGCGTGCCTCCATTCATTCATTGTTACAGAGTACGGTCGTTATAATAGCAATAGCCGTGATGGTTTGGCTACTAAATTGAATAAACTCTCACCTCTTGTTGTTGTTTTTCTTCCTTCCCTTTACTTGTTTCTCTAGACTTCTAAGCCTCTGGCTAAGAACTGAGGCCGGTGATATTCTTTGGACACCAGGCTTTGATGATGGTTCAACAGGTAATGGGGAGGCAGGTTCCTGTCTTGCTGCCACCTGTTGTTTGAGTGCCTCAAGCAGATCGAAGGAAGAGGGTGGAGTGGTGCTTGCTGGTGCCACAGGTAATTCAGGAAGACCTAAGAACTTCTTTACCCCAGGGGCTTTAAGCGCTGAAAATAGAAACAAAACAGTTATTTTTAAAGGGAAAAAAAACCCCGTAATGTAAGGACTTTGTTGGTTCATGAAATAACAGAAATCCAGCAACTGTTGGACATTAAAGCTCCTCAGATTACCTGCCAAAAACAAAAAAGGAACTTGAAGGACTCACCTAAGCCGTAAAAGAGTGAGAATAAATTGGACGTGACCCAGTAACAAAATATGGCCTGCAAAAATAAATGGAAGCGAACTTCATCATTTGTGTTACTTTATAGCAAGCAGAATTCCATGTCGTTTTTTTCCTATCTAATGACCAAAATAAACATAATGACACAAAATGAAAGAGGGGGGGGGGGGGGGCTGAAAATCACAATCCCATGACAATCTGTAGAACCTGCCAGTGAAATATTAAGTTGGCTCAAAAACTATTTCACATTTGGCAGTCCATTCTCCATGGTGAAAGTTCCCAACATACAGTAAGAGGATTGACGCGGGGCAACAAAGGGAGCAAAACTTGTGTCTTTTTATAGAGAAGGTTATTTCTGTAATTTATGGAAAATCTGGAAATTTGTTTGTGTCTAGATTTTATTTTCTATATCGTATTTTATTAGAACTGAGTAATTAGCTTTATTAGGTTTTTCCTATTCTACAGACTTAATATGTTATTATTTATGAATTTATGTCCTTGTTAGAATTGGACTTCTAGAACTCTATAAATATGTAGTCTTTCTATATTATGCAAACAAGTTTATGAATAAAATTCAAGCAATCTGTTATTGATTGTGTGACCCAATCTCCCTTAGGTGTGACTCCTAAGAACCCTAGGTGTGACTCCTAGAACTCCATCCCATATTCTCTCTCATATTCCAGCAGAAATCGACTTCAATACAACCCTAAACAGCCTTTGAAACTCAGATTCAGAACAGCCCCTAAGCTGTCCTGCATCAAGGATGCTATTAGCCTAACATGCCTACAGAAATGTAGCATCGTACAATGCAACAAACTAGATATAACTTCATAGTACATCCATATTGCCCATTGCATGAGGATACACAGCAAGCTCAGATAACAGATGTAAAATACAAGATATCATGCAATAAAAAAGCGATGGCAAGATTACATTAGGGAAACCCATAGTCAGTGGAACTGAAGCAACTGCAAAGACCCGTGAAACTTTTTTCATGGTGCCAGCAATGGGATTTCCTTCCAGACCTTCTTGCATGTTGCACTGACAAAGGATCAAAAGTGGGATAATTAGAAGCTGATAAGAACATAAAGCAACACCAAGTAAAACAAGATGAAAACTCAATTAATTCAAAGACAACAAGAAATACAAGGAAGTGCTCCTTGCTCAACTTTACTAAAAGAGGACCTACCTCCACTGTTATCCAGAAGGTCAAACCCGTCAGAATCGGCAAGATGTATAAACTATCTGGAGTCGTCAGATCAAGAAACCAGTATGCACCACCACTTTTAAAAGATGGTACTTTCTCTGTCATGTTTGAGATCTGCAAACATATATATATCAGAGACATATTCAGATATAAATATTCAGATATAAAGATCGATCTAAAATGAACACCCAACTCTATAGAATGTTTTGAGTATAGAAAAGCATTTTACCGCAAGGAAAAAACTGACGAAGATAGGACCTTGAATAAAGAGCCCCTTCAATGGAGTAAGAGGACTCACACCATATCTGCAATTTGAAAATCACAATGAACTGATATACATGAAAAAAAAGGATCCTCAAAGAGCAATGTGCCACGATAAAAAATGGAGTTCCTAACAATAATTAAAGCCGACATAAATATATATAATATCCATAAGCATTTTTTCATTATGGCAATCTCAAACTGGAGAAACCATGCATGGAAATTATATTTGCTACATGTTTAAATACATGGAGAGTTGCTTACTCTTTGAAAAGCTTCTTCATTTGTTTTTGGCCTTCAGCTAAAGCCATGGGGTCCATAGCCTGAGAGAGAGAGCGGGGGCGGAGTTAATATGCGTCAAGGAAGCATTTTCCCAACATATTGTTAAAGCATGTATTGTTTGCATTCACATGAACAAGTCCAAAGTGAATAAAGGTCTATCGCATTGTTAAAACTATTATATAAACTGCAACCCTTCATTCAAATAAAAAGACCAGGCATTACATAACATAGATCTTTCAAGCTTAACCTAGCAAGTCGGAGGTTAGGTGAAGTAGAATCAAAATACCAGGAGGCGTTATTTAATGATAACGTGACAATGTAAGTTTACCATCCAAAAGATGCCAAATAAATAAAGGTTTATAAACATGCAACCAAATGACAAGGAGAGATTTCCCAGTACATCAAATTTGTGTGTGACGGGGGGCTTCACATGTAACAAGTGACACATACTTGGAGGAAGGCATCAGACCTTATCAGACATCTGTTGCCTTATCTCTTCCAAATGTGGCCTCATGAGCTGCAGAGAAGACATGGGGTCATATATCGTTACATTTAACAGATTGATGGGAGCACAAAAATCTTCACAAGTGAAAAGGTTGCACCCAGACAAAATAGTGGCAGGAAGTAAAGCAACCAAAAGGGGGAAACACACTGCACCACATATTTTTGCATGCCAGAATCCTGGAATAGCTTAACCATTAATCAGTTGCACATAATTCTTGCCACCTGAAGCAAGTTAATCATCTACATAAAAATGTAGTCAAAAGCAAGTAAAAGATGATGAATAATAGACTAGATATTAAAAAAGAAGCACAACCTCCAAGTCTAGGAGGGGTTGAGTATTGGGAATAGAGACTGGTGATGCTTAGGATTCTAAAGCATAAAGCAGATGTGGCATTCAGAATTTAGAAGCACAAGCACATATCTGTCAGTTTTGAGTTTGAAGAAGTGTAATGAAAATGATAGAAGAACAATAACAGAGATGGAAGTTAAGAAAAAAGATAACAAGCACCATAGGCAATCATGTAAATAGATCGTGTCAGAAGCACCATAACCAAAATACAAAGCTTGCAGTCAATTCAGATGACGTTACTTTTTACCCACTGTGGAAGTGTGTGACTGTGCAAGGACATCAAGGTGCTAACACACATAGCACTGATACAATCAAATAAGATGGGGAGAAATTGAAGATGCATCAGCAACTAAAACAACATACAGTGAGTTTTGTAGTGGCTTTCAGTTGATTAATTAAAAGAGGAACGGTTGCCCCTCTAATCAGAAGAGTTGTTACAATTATGGAAGCCCACCTGAAAAAAGAAAACATAATTAGATAAATAGAATATCTTGGCTTTATGTCACATATTACTAAAACTTCCAGAACTTCCAGGTTAAAGGGACTAAGAAACCATTGAATCAAAATGCACATTAATGAAGAACTTTTGACTTCATGACCATTGAAAACACAACTTAATATGATCCACAAGTAGATGAATGCTATAAAAGTTCTTTCAGGTTGAATCATGTTAATACCATACACTGGCTAAGTCCCTATTCTGTCAATGGCTGAGACATGGCTTCTGATTTGAGCCTAATTATGCAATACCCCCCTCTGGCGTTTGGGAACCCCAAAATAGGGTAGCTTTATTTCTTTGAGAAAAAGAGATCAAAATACCAGTTGCTACAAATGAAACATCTACTTAAATTACTGCATGCGAGGAAGCCTGGAACATTCTAAAAGAAATGGGTTTGGCAGATTCTTAGAAACTCATATTCTGATTAATTATTGGGCTAAGGCATTCTTTCACTGTCCTATCTGTCCATGTTACTAAATCACTCTTTCAACATTTAATGAAATATACATTAGCAAACAGAACCAAATAGTCCAGTACCAGTTGAAACCAGTGAAAGAATGCACTGCATCAATAACATGCTGGAGAGCCGCAACAGGAAAGTAAGAATCAGCAGCAGCAATGGCAACCTCATTCACCACAGGAGCCTGAGCAGACACGGCCTCAATAGTCGTGTCTGTGAGAACATCAGCAACATCATTTATCAGCTCAATGTTTTCTGACCCTCCACCAATAGTTGACATATCCCGACAAAAAGACACCCCAATGCTTGGCGAAAGAGATAAATCCAAACATCTTCTATTATGAAAGAAACCAAATACAGCCAAATTATTATCAAATCTTTTTCTGCTGCTTCCAAATGACCTCTGCTGAAATAAATTACTCATTCCTTTTGAAGAAGGACCCTCTTCAATAGAATTATGCTTGCGATCATCGTCGTGGAGAATGTAACTAAACGAAGCATTATATCTTCTTCTTACAATGTTTGCTCTTGTTGACAGACTCCGCACATAAGCCATTGATTCAAAGAACAAAATTCCTCTACCAGAAATCAATAACCGACAAAATTAGCAATACAAATTATAATCAGCATCATATTATATATGCATCTAAATTTATAAAAAAATAACAATGTTTTTTTGATAAGAAAAGAAAAGAAACTTAAATGACATGATTATCATACAAACGTGTTATAATTGTGCGTTAGCAATTAAATCATGACTCGACAACATTTCAATTCCAATTAAGAAAAAATGGGGGTCATAGAGCTCTTTATAAGCTTAAAAGATCAGAAATTTCAACCATTTAAGGTTCCAATACATTTAAGCACCAAATCAGAGATTGGAAATTTTAACGGGTTTGTGGTGTCTAACAATTTTCTCAGAAACCCAACAAGTAGAGGAAAATTAACACCCAAAACAATTAAAAATAGTTGGAAACTTCAACTAGAAACATTGAATTATGAAGAGTGACTACCGTTCTCAGTGCTTGAGAGAAAGAATTTCACTTAAGAGTGACCATTCCATCGAGTTTTTTAGCGAATCAGATCAGAGCAATTACAGGGTCTAGGGTTTATGAGGGTAATTTTGTAGTTATATCCGTTGGACTATATGTGAGTCCGTGACTGGACCTAAATGGGCTCGGGTATTAAATATAGGCCTAACTCTAGTCTGAAGCTCGTCAATTCATCGGGTTTGCTCTTTAGTTATCGTGTGGTTTCAAATAATGTAAGGAAATGACATCAGTAAGAATTTTTTTTGTAAATTATTTTCGGCGCAGATTGATATATATATATATATATATATATATATATATATATATATATATATAAAATGAAAAAACGGTGCAAATTGCTTGCCTAAAACCGGAATTCTCAACTAAAAATGTTTAGATATTCCAGGATTGACCTTGGAAAAAATTTAGAACATTGGGTAAATATATATGTTATCAAATCAGTAGTTTTTATATGAAAAAAAAAATGTTGTTTTGTTTTTTTTATCTGGTCGAGTTTGATAAAATTACCTGTATTATTAAAGAAACGAATAAATCAGTTAAATTTAATCAATATCATCTTTGATTTAATTAGAAATACAAATTAAATAATATTTTAGATCTTGAATTTCTCTATCATTTTGAATTTAACAAATATGTTTTAAAAATTATCTTCTTTCATTATTAAAAAACCCAAGGCCTTAAATGTAAAATTCTTAGTCTGAAAATGGATCAATAAGTATTTGTCATTTTGGCTTGTTAGGGGTTGTTTGTTTTTATATTTTAAAAGTATTTAAATAAAATTTATCTTTTTTTTTATTTCAAATAAAATTATTTTTATATTTTTATATAGTTTTGATATGTTAATATTAAAAATAATTTTTAAAAAATAAAAAATATATTATTTTAATATATTTCCAAATAAAATATATTAAAAAATAATTTCACTACTAAATTTCCAATTGTTTAGAGGCTGCTGCATATATAACCGATAGGGAACCATGTAAAACGGCGCGTTGAGTATTATTAAAGTTTCTCATATTTTCTACGTTTCTTCCTCTTTATTTCTCCCCTTCTTTCAAAATTGTATCGTCAGCGTAGCACTTCCTGGCACCTGTAGAAGCTTGAATTTTGTATCGAATGGGTCAATTCTACGGTTTAATGGCAATTTTCCTGTTCAACTATACAGATTGTGCCACCTTTACACCTCTGCTGTTAATTTTAGCAATTTCATCCCTGAAACTATCATGCTTTGGACAAATATTGTCCCATTTAACTATTAATATTTCTAAGTATTTGACGGTGGGACTCTCATAATATCACGTAGCAAAAGACTTTATTGCTTGTACCAGAGAGCAAATTCTTACTTTTGAAGGATCAAGCTTTGGACAGTTGAAGTGGTGTGTTCTTTATGCAAACTACTTCAATCGCGGAGGTAACTTCCAAGTTGAGCTGGGAAACCAAAAAAACAGCTTTGCTTTCTCGTTGGGACCACATGATAGTTCGCTTGCTGGCAAAACTTTAACGAAGCAAGATGCTTTGTTCTTCCACGAGACTATATATAGTCAAGAATGTTATTGACTTCTTCCTTTCCGCTGGGATCTTTGATAACAAGTTTCCAAAAGAACTCGATGATCATACAGCTGGTGGTATTGGAGCTTAATGCCTCTTATGATTGCTTCTGGTTATGTAGCACCTCCTTACGCTATGGATTGTATATTACATCACATGGCATGGTAAAAGAAAAAACTCATGTGGATTGAAAGGTGCAGTAGAAGTCAAATTCAAGTCGAGGAAGAAGATGCTTGCTTACAAGCATTGGGTTCTACTGTTTACCCTCCAGGATAAGGGTCGAGATTCTTTAAAACCCTGTTAGCTTTACTCAATCCGTATACTCTGTATTTTTTATATTTGATAGTACGTGGATTAAGTATTTATTTTTATTTTATTTAGAAATATGTTAACTTTAAAGTTCTTATTAGTAGGCTTTGTATCTATTAGATTTCTTTAACATAACAAAAAATAGTTTATTTTTTTCGTATAAACTTACCAAAATCAAATGAAGTGCTTCCATTATTGGTCACCACTTGTAAGAACATATGCAAATCAAGTAACTCATGTACAATAGAACATCAAAACTACAGCAAAAATATATACCTTGTAAAATGTAAGTAGTCATCTATGGTGTTGATAATGAAGAGTATGATGAGGTCAATGAAGAGGAATGGGTCATTACAAATGACCCGTCCGGTGAATTTCTGCACAACGGGCATGTTGCTTTCATTTTAAGCCATTCATCTACGCAGTTAGCATGGAAGTAATGGTTGCAGTTAGGAATAGTCCTTAGTGTATCCTTAGGCTGATACTCAGATAAACATATAGGGCAAGTGTTGTCATTAGGCTTAGGCAATCTTCCACTGTCACCAAGTTGGGTTTTGGGGTAAGATTCTATTGTTGGTCCATCAAGACCAGTAACCACCACACATGGCTGTGGAGCAACTGAGGTAGACATTTCCGTGGTGGGTTCATTGCCGCTGCTACGTGCCTTAAGTCTGCCAAACACGTAAGAGCCGATACCAATGATGCATAGCAGTCCTGGTATTCCAGCACCTATTATGATGCCATATTTTGCACTTCTTGAGAGAGGACCTAGCAAGGCAAAATCATGAACAAGGATTAGGAAAAAAAAAAGGAAGAGGAAGAGAGAAATTAAGAGAGGAAAGGAAAGGGAAAAAGGAGCAATGAATATTCAGATGACATTCTTTCTAGGTTGCAAATCTACCATTTCGAATCAATCTTGGCCTCTCATCTATTCACGGGTTTAATTTAAACAATTTGGTCAACCAAGAGTTTCCTCCCTTTCTTCGATTCCAGTCATTTTAGGTGAAATACATGGTGTGCTTTCATTTGTCACAAATGGAATGAAAGAGTGCAGACTGCGGGAGCTGCTGTAAAATTTAAAGCCTCAGTCCATTATTTAAGATGTGCCAAACAGGTTGTAATACCAAGCCATGGAAGGAAGCTGTAATGAAACCTGAAGAATTAGAGATATATCAATTATGGGGTCTTGATTACAGTTAGCTTGTATACCTGTTTGTTTGTTTTTTTTTTTGCCTGTTGTTTTCTTTCACAGCTTTCTGTTTGTAAGCAGGACTGACTCTTTATAATTTTGAGAAAAATATTAAACACTGCCAAAATGTATTCATTCATTAAAAAAATCATTTGGTGAACAAATCCTTAGTCATTTACAAATCACAACGATGTGAGACAGCATAACAACCAAAACATTCCACCTATACTTAAATTAAAAAAAATAAAAATCCTATGACTTTGGGGAAATTCACCATCCCCACATAACACTCAAAAATTTGACATTCATTGATCTCATGAGCAAAGAATAGGAAGATTCTAACACAACAAACAAGGAATCAGAGTGCAAGATTTTCTGAGAAATTAAAAAATCTAACTTCCGGGTTTCTTGACTTTTAGTTCTTGCGTGGAATCCGAACGCCATCGTCATACCAAAAAAAAGTATACCACGTCTCCCTATAAAGAGCTGACACGTATGCAATTGCATTTTCAGCGTTCATACAGAAAGCGATTCCCCACCCTAAGGAATCATGTGACCACCCAACCTCTCCCTTGTCCTTATATTTTTTTTTTTACTAGCAATTTGACTTTGAAGCTCAGTCGATCAATATTCATCTTCTTCCCCTAGTAGCTAAGACCCTTTCAAGACATTCTGTAGCGTTTTATGACCACTAAAATCATATGCACTGTTAAATAATGTGTACAGGATCATTTTCAATTTTGAGTACCCAATGGATGAATTTTTAGTAAGTTATTAGTTATTACTAAAAACTCAATCATGATAAATTTTCTGATTCTATTTCTCTACGTGCCTACTTTTAATCTTGTAATTAATAAAGCGAAAATAATATAACATCATGTAAAAAATCACCCTAGAATCATCATCATTTTATCCTATATATGTTCAATCCTAGATGTAATATATACACACAGTATCGTTAATTTTAGTAGAGAACTTCTGGAGGCAAATCATGCTTGTGGCGACTCCCAAGTACTGTAGCATGTAGGTGGAGACTCCCTCTTTAGAGCATGTGGGGGTTATGTTAGATGGAAAAGTCGCTACAGGCACGACTGCTCCGACCAGCTATTAACGTTTTTCAGAAAACATACCTTTGCTACGACCGTTGCAATCAATGGTCAGACCAGTATTCCCCTTGAATTGACAAGTCCCACCGTCCACTTCACACGGCTGACAATAGGGTTCATTCCAAATTAATCTCGTTTCACTATCTGACCAACGATACCAAGAAACAGGAACCGCCACTCTTTTCTTCAGTTCTGTACAAAAAGATGGCATGAAATCAGGAAACGACTCGTAAATGTTTGTTGGCAAGGTCACAACAGTGAAATTCTCGTTGCTAAGGCAATTAACGCGCCATATCCCTGATATAACGGCGGTAGAATTTGATGAGCAATTAAGGAAGGTGAAGAAACGATTGTAGTATTCAGGAATGAAAGGGGATCCTGACAGGTCAAATGATGAGTCTAAGAATTTCTTCGCAAGGCAGTTTTGTGGGTCTGTTATGGTTACTGTTTGGCTTCCGTAGTTGATGTTTCGGACAGTGAAGTTGCCTATGTTTGGAAGGTCGAGGGTTATGATCTGGGTTTTATTGTCGCATGAGAGTTTGAAGCCTGGATAGCTGCATCTATTGTTGTCAAATCCGAAAGGGAATCGAACCTCTAGGCTGTTTCTAAGGCATGGATTATGGCAAGTGGTGTTGTTGCTGGTTGCTTTTTGAAGGAAGAGTAAAAGCAGGAAGAGTATTGGAGGAGCCATTTTTCGGGAACTAAAAAATGCTATGGTTTTATTGATTCTAGTGATTCCGTACATTTAAAGGAGAGCGGTTTATTTTTCCTTTTAAAAACGCTTTAAATTATTTTATTTCTTTCTTTCTTGACTTTAATTTTTTTAAAATTATTTTAATTTACTATGTCAAAAATCAATTTTAAAATAAATATTATTTCAGTGTATTACCAAATAAATAGATAACATTTTAAAAACAATCCCCGCAGATATTTTTAGAATTTCAGCAGTCAACATGATATTTCCACAATTTGAATTTTCTTTGGTCTCTTGATTTCGAATCCAGTTATAACTCAGTCCCTTTATTCTTGTTTCCCTGTATTTTGGATTCAATTAAAACATGCTCTTGTTTTGATAGGACAATGGCCAGCAAGAGTTGAGGGACTAAGTTGTAGATTTTTAAATATGAAAAGCGTGTTTGGCAGTATAGTTGCGGTTACTTTTCAAATAGCTTTTCGTGCCAAAATACATACCAATGATATTTTTTTTATTTTTTTAAAATTATTTTTGATATCAGCACATCAAAATAATTTAAAAACATTAAAAACATATTAATTTAAAATTAATAAAAAAATAAAAAAATTTTAAATTTTATCAAAAAAAAAAAAACTTTTAAAATGCAGAAATAAACAGGCGAGTCATTTTTACAGTCAAGAAACTAAAGAATAGTTCACTCTGTTTCCAACAAGGAAAAATTGACGATTTCTTGACGGACGACTGTTATTCTTTCCTTCTTTCTTTTTCTTGATTCTTGACGGTGAAAATCATTGATTATGTTTTTGCAGCTGAAGTACGGGACACTTGCCTGACCCGAAAATTAGAGTGTCGGCCTGAACGGGTCTGCCAGCACTTGCATTTCGGACAGATGCGACCCCTTGTTTAATTATTTATAACAGAAAGCCGAAAGAGACCTTCTACTGGCTTTACATGTATGGGATTAGCGGGTTAATAATTAATTTACACAGCACGATTGATGTAGGGGTTCGTGGTATAAATTATATTTTTTTAAAAAAATTAAAAAATATATTTTAAATATTTTCAAATCTTTTGATATAATGATATCAAAAATAATTTTATTTTAATATTTATAGGTAAAAAAATATTTTAAACCACATTATCATCTCAGACATACATTATCATATTATAATTATAAAAAAATCTGAAATAAAAATATGATATTATATCTGCTTAATCCTTCTTATCATATGGTCCAACAATCCTACTACTAATGCGATCTATAAGCATAATTAGTATTTCATTAGCTAGATATCCATTTTACACTGTGAATAGGATTACAATTTAATTAATTTCTCATGCAAGAGAAGAAGGTGCTTGCGTGGTGGGGGGTTTTTTTTTTTTGGTATTGTATTTTTTTTTAATTAAGAATTAGAAAGATGATGACCATGCTTAATTAAATATATTAAAAAGATACATGGACTAAGAATTTATAAATAAAAAAATAGCAGTAATTAAAAATTAAAATATAAATTTTATCTTTCTTATAAGAAGAAAAAAAAATATTGATCTCCTGTTATGGAGCACTTTTTTATATTTTTTAATTATATATCAGTTAAAATAGATATTCATCGGAAAAATAATAATTAAATTCTATATGAAAAACATAATTTTTTTTGTCAAATTGTCATATTTATTATTAATTTTTTTCATGAATTTTTTTTTATTGAGAGTTTGGTTTGTTGGGTAAAAACTAAAGTCAATTAACACAAATATTAGAAAAAATTCTAATGATTTGTAATATAGAAGAAAAATGTATTTTTTTAATAAAAACTATCTCCTCTTATTCATGCATTCCCTCTTTTTTAGACAAAACACCGTGATCTTAAAAGTAAGTTTTACCTAAAAAATAGTTAATTGATAAATTTAACGTGAAAGTATTAAAAAATATAAAATAACAATTTTAAAAAATATATTAAAAAAAAGTTACAATAAAAATAACAAAATAAATATTTATTTAGCTAGTAATATTCACGAGTAAATTTTAATATATATATATATATATATTAGATTCATACATAATTATTCAAGAATAAGCTCTTAATATTATTATAAAAAGCTCTAAAAGCCATGACATATTTATTTCAATATTATTTAAAAGCCATGACATAATTCAAAGATGTTAAATTCTTTTAGTAAGTGGTTAATTTGGCAGTTAGAGTTTTTTTTAGGCAGCGGTACAATCAAAATTTTATGAATTTTTTATTTTTATTTTTAGGTTGTTTTAATTTGTTGAAATCAAAAAATAGAATTTAAAAAATATATTTTTTTAATACATTAAAAAAAAAAACTATAGCAACTCGTATCCCAGGTCCTCCCTTGGTAGAGTCAAAACCGTGCGAGGCAGCAGCGATGTCGCTGTTAAACAGCTGACATTTTCTATTCCCCCGAATAAAGAAATAGTGAGGAAGGAGGCCAGAAAAGGACGAGGAAATGGCTGGTGAAAGCAATTTCATAGTAGCATCAAGTGATGAAAGTTACACGTAGCATCAAAGTTAGATATCTATCTGTTCGCCACCAGCTATCATCATAAGCTGTACAAAAATATAAATAGTTTTGAATTTTATTTTATATATAGATGGCTCTATCTGATACAAAAGATTCAGATCCGACTATTTAATAAGTTTATCTTGTTTCATTATAAGCTAACAAAACTAGATAACTATAATAAATAAACCAAATTAAACAAAAAAAAAATAGACAATGATGAAATGATATAAAAACACATGACAATATTTAAAAAAAAAATTATAATCTCGCAGCATAATAAAGTAAAGATTCAACGGATTTTAATAAAATAATATTTAAAATACATTTTAAATTAATCTAATAACATTTTTAAATAAAAAAATCTGAGTTAATCTATCAAATATATAATTCAAATAATAAGAACAAGACCATATAAAAAAAATTAAAAAAATTATAAAGCTCGATTCATAATCAACCTACCATAAACATGTAAAATTAAAAAAAAATAACAAAAAATAAAATAAAAACTACCCAACCAATTTCTACCTCAAAGTTATTAATACACTATACAATTTAATTATTATTGTAATTCTAATAATTATAAAAGCATGTGCAAATAATTAAAAAGGTAATGGAGGGTTAATCCCTTGCCTTTACTTCAGCTATTCAAACTCTTGAGAAACTGAGTTTCGTTCTAGATGCTTCTCCTACAAACTCCTTGTCGTTAACTATTATTTCTCATGTTATAATTTAAAAATTCATCCATAAAATTTTTCATACAACACATCTCAAAAACAAAATATTTTTCCTTATAAATCTTTATTGTACATTCTCGATTCTACACTACAAACCAACCTTTGTGTCATCAAATAAGTACTCATTCTATATAACCCAATTCCAATTCACTAGCTCACCATAATCACTTCTTAAATATTTTTTATTCTCATTAACCTAAAAAATCAAAATCAAGCAAGACATATTTTATTTAAAAGTTGACATCCTTGACTACAACTTTCTCATAGAAACATGTTTCAAATTCCTTCGTCGTCTAGTTTTAATTTTAGCTGGAGGTTAAATGATAAAAATCCCCTAAAATAGTGAGTTCTTCCTAAGTTCTAATTTATCTAAAATTTTAAACTAAGATATAAAAACATGTTAGGAGGCTACTTGTAAAATTTTACCTTGATCAAACGGTCGAACTAAAAATTATAACTTATAGCATAAAACTTGATAATTTATGATTTTTCATCGGATATCCGAATTTTCTTATTCAATCATTGCATATAATTATACTTATTATTTTAATAAATACTCAAGACCATTTTATTATCCCAAGTATATTTATTTTTTATTTTTACTAATTATTGTATTTACTAACTTCTTACCGGCTCGCA
>Ga0325405_1003815_pt1 | contig 15464 bp, 8 predicted proteins | sample PopdelMetagenome_21_FD_205663 | JGI IMG/M metagenome (GOLD analysis project Ga0325405, IMG submission 205663) | Populus deltoides microbial communities from Bellville, Georgia, United States - Xylem-Control-R2 | ecosystem: Host-associated > Plants > Phyllosphere > Stem > Wood/Secondary xylem... | reverse complement strand
GTGTTTTTAGAGAGTTTATATATATATATATATATATATATATATATATATATATATATATATATATATATAAAATGAAAGGTTCGAAATCTCTTGAGAAATCTTCAACGGACAGATTAGATGCATCTGTTTAGTGCTCTGCATAGTCCTTGCTCTGTTTTCTGTATAGTCCATCCTTGTGTGATGCCAATATTGAGCCCTTACTTTCACAGAGATCATCAATTCGAACAGTTGAAATATTTACAGCATACATGTTGAGGACAAAGGGTGTTTTTCTCATCAAGTCCAGAGCAAAGCACGAAGAGATGAAATGAGAAATCAAAATCCATTGCCTTTTATTAACAGCTGGATGATGTACATCTTCTTCTTATCACAAAGATTTTTAGCCATGATCACGTGACTTAAGAATGCATGGTACAGTTACATGACCATGAAGCAAACACGTCAATACAACATTTAATACATCGGCAAGTGTGATGATCAGCTAGCGGGCCCACCAATCGACAATTTCAGACAGGTTTCCATCAATTCTCTAGCTGGGGTCTACTCTCAAAATCAACCGTCAATTTGTTCAATTTCTTGCTGCTTATCCTTTGCTGTATAATTCTCAAATCTTGGTCAAAGCTGTGGTTGAATAATGAAAGAGGAAATTTATTTCATTAGCGCAGTTAAAAAATGTTATAATCAATGATTTTGAACGCCAGTCAATTTTTATGTTACCCAGTAATGAAGTACTAACCTTTGAGGGTGTGAAGGTGCGGAAGGAGTTAACATAGAAGCAAGCTCAACAGCGTCTTCATGCCGATTAACAACATGATTGAAGCACAGATAGCGCCCATATGATGACACATCTTCATAGATGCAAATGTGGGCATCCACCAAGAAATTTAAGCCAACAGTCACAAAAACCCCATCTTCATACATTTCTGCTGCTCCTTTCAAATATGGGTTTTTGATGGAAAGATCAGGACTCATCACGAACCCTGCGTTAACAGATACCATATTCACTCCCCTGTCCATTGCCAGTGCCCACGCTGTCTTCTCTGCTAGAGTTTTTGACAGAGCATGCCACAACTGCCCAGAAACTCCTTTCAGTATATAACAATGTTGATTCATTGGAGGAGATCTTAAATTCAATACATAATTGCACGTAATTGACACTAGAATTGAAGTTCATATAATAAGTAAATAAAAGAAGCTGGTACCTTGAATTTACGACAGAAATTGATGTCACTCCAGTGTCTCTCATCAAAGTCCGCTGTTATGGACTTGCGATCATCTCTCCAAATAACAGCAGTTGCTGAGGACGTGAACACAACCTTGTCAATTGTTTCAGTTTGTGCGCACGCTTCTAGCACATTGTGAGCTGCTCTGACCTCCACTTCTGTCATGAATTCCTGCACCGAACCAACGGCCCTTCATTTGTCAAGAGGACAGGAATTTGAACGCTTATTTGCTGCCCATTAACCCGAGATTTAGACAACGATCGGTCGACACCCGTCTCTCTCAAAGGTTTAAAGCATATTAAAACAGATATGACCTATTGTTAGTATTAGTGGTCGCTTGTAATAACGAAGACTTTTCCTTGGCTAATAATGAGAGGAGACCCTTAACCGTGATGAGCCCAATTGACCTAGTAGTGTTGACTTACAAGCAATTAATCAGAGCCATTTAACAACTCTTACGAACTTGACGAATTCAACATTTTAAAACTAATTACTGGTTAACATGAATAATTAAGCAGGCCGCCAGTCCCTTTCAAGGGTTTTCAAAAGGCTGGAGAGCCGTGATATTAATAATTTTATAGGTTATGAGGTTGTTTTTTTTGTTTTAAAAATATTTTTGAAAAGATATAAATTTTTTATTTTTTATTTTAAATTATTTTTTAATCATTCCAATATATTGATATTAAAATAAATTTGAAAAAGTAAAATAAAAAATATTATTTTAATATATTTTTAAATAAAAAATATTTAAAAAAATAATTGCAACCAAAAATCAAAATGTACAAAACTTATTAGAAACTACTGTACGGTATAGGACCTCAAATATATCTTGATTTTCTTATGTGTATATGTGTGTGTGTGTGTGTGGTGATGGATAAGCCTAATTAATTATTAATTTATTAAACTTCCAATTATAATTAATACACGTCTTTTTTTCGGTGAGCTGTAATGGTAATATGCAACCCATGGAAATTAAAGCTTAAATTGACATGCAATTATGCACCTACATTATTAATGACTTTTAGTAAACGAAGGGCATAACATCAAAGCACATGAATTTAAATCCCTTTTATCAATTAATTTAAACTTCAGAGCTTGTTGATAACTTTGCAATTTGCTGGCATTCTCTCAATCATTAAATATATTAAGAGTTAAACTCGGTTTGCTTAACATAAATTCTAGATCTGTTATAAAATTATTTATAGATTTCTTTTGTTATTGGACTAATCATTTAGCTGTTATTAACCATTCTAATATATATATATATATATATAGAGAGAGAGAGAGAGAGAGAGAGAGAGAGAGAATAAAATATATTGAAAAAGGTGAATTCGCGGTGCTTGTATTCACCAGGCAGCGCGCGGTCCCTTGTGCTGCTTTTTCTTGATCTACCTAAGGTGTCGGCCGGAGATCTCATATGCTAAGTGCGGTTGAATGTACTTTTAGATCATGAAAAGGAAAGATCAACTTACATCATAGGAGGATTGATCCCGTGGAGGCTCAAAGTTGTAGAACACACCACAACAACCTCTTAATGCATCAATTATGCTCTTATAGTCAAAAGGATCTGCATACAGAATCTTCAGCTTCTTCTTATCACAAGATAGGCCGCCGAATTGCAACTCACCTGATTCAAATCATCCAAGACAATTATGAATTAGCCCATGCATGCAAAAACAACGACAGAAAGAAAGACGTCCGGCCAAGTAGTTAGTAAAAGATCCATAATAAATAAATAAAAAGAAGAGAGATTGAGCATTACAGTCATGGTTTTGAACCGCAGCATGAACAGTGTAGCCTCTTTGGAGGAGCCTTTCAACCAAGCTAAACCCAAGGCTGCCTGAAGCGTCCATCACACAAACTGTGTTTGTGATGTGATGGAAAGAAGCCGGTGCCATTTGAGAGGGAAGAGAGGAGACACTCTTTTATTTAACTCGAAGAGTTGTGTGTTTCGTATGGTAGGGAGAGTGGTTTAGATAGGTGACTTCGGGGGGGTGTGTATATATTGAATAAGGGAGGAGAAAACGACAACAAGTTTCAAGGAATTGGGGATCTTTTTTCCCTAAAATTTTTGGGTAGAGGGAGTTAGACTGGTGTGTGTGTGTGTGTGTGTGTGTGTGTGTGTGTGTGAGTTTTTATATATATAAAAAAAAGTAGAACAAAATTATTATTTTTTGAAAGTTTTAATCAATTAGAAAGATGTGATCAATAATACACTTTGTAAGAAAGGCATAAATATCCAAAATCTAATGGAATATTGGAAACTAATTAGAAAATGCATAATAATATCACATACAGGAATATTTGTTCATTTCTTTATTTTATTTTATTATTATTATGATGTATCCTAGTGTAATGTTATTTTTTTATATTGAGATTAATATTTATTTATTTTTAAAATGTTATTTTAAAATAAATAAATAAATATGATCTTTATTATAATTGTGAAAACGGTAGTATTTATTTATTTTTTAAATTTAAGATTTAAAATACCTCTTAATAAAATTATCTCTACTATTTTTTTTTTTAAGTTGCCGATGATGCTATAAACCAGGCAGCTTTAGGCTTGCAGATAGCATTAACTCTTTTATTTTCTTATAAAAAAAATATTGTGCTAATTTGAAAAAGAAAAAGAAAAAGAAAATGTGGCTAGCATTCAAAGAGCGTGGCTGTAGGTGGTTGTAGTAGGAAAAAAATGTGGCCAGCATTCAAAGAGCGATGTGTGTGGCCAGTTAATCACAGGAGGAGGTGCGGGGGCAAAGCTATTCATCACAGGAAGAAACTCTAGAAGACGGTTGGGAGAATTGATGAAATGGAAACATGAAGGATTTGCGTAAATGATGGTCAACGATGGGAGCAGAGCAAGCATACTTGTACAAGGAGCAATTATAAGTTGGCAGACAGACTGATATCATTCATTTCTCTCAATGCCATGCCTGCCCATGATCGTATAATATATAGGATGGCAGAGGCAAATCTTTTAAGTTAATTCTTGTTCTGAATCTATCTACATTTCCGTGTGTTATAAAGGCTTTGACTTCGAACTTTTGTCGACGTCCTTGATTCCAGACAGGATATTGAATAGGCTGCGGGCCAGAACATTTTTATCAATAAAAGCAGTATTTGGTTGCGTGTTTTTAAAAAAGTTTTTTAAATAATATGATTTGAGATATATACTTGATCGGAAAAAAAATGATATATAAATTAATGTTTTTAAACCCGGCTTGATAGCATACGCCCTTTTTCATAATTTAACAAGAGAAAAAGGAACGTAATCGTGGGCTGAGATGGGCCCAATTTAAATTCAAGGCAAACAGATCCAAGTAATTTCTTTCAAATAAAATTAAACACAGAAAACATTAAAAAACAAAACAAAAAAAATCGGTGATCGGAGAACCAAATCCTGGAAATGAGCGAGCCGCGAAACCCACCGTCGGGACTAAGAATCTCCATGACCGAACCTATCCGCTCCTTTCTCCTCTCAGCTTCGAAAGACGGGGATGTACCTCGAGAACTGCAGGATCTCGCTCTCAATCTCTCCTCTCAAAATAACCTCCACTACAAGTCCTTCCGAAGTATATGGATCCGATCCCCACCCTCAACCCGACCACCCGACTTGATCCGCCTCTTCTCTGGTTCCAATTTCATCTTATCCAGCCCCAAGCCCAGAGAAAAGGTTATAATAATTAAAGAAAAGCACTCTATCTCTCTATTCACTCGTTTGTTTTGACTTTTTTTAAAAAAATTTTGTTATTATTGTTGTTGTTGTTGTTGTTGTTGTTACTATAGAGTGAAGAGCTCAAGGCGAGATTGAGGAAACTTGAAGAAATGGCAGAGAGGAAAGCGTATGCAGAGCTAGTTAAGGATATTACGCCGCGGAAGAATACCGATGAGCCCTTCTCTTCTTATAAGGATCAGATGGGCTTTGGTCAGTTTTTCATTCATTTGCATCTGCTTCTTATTGTTTTTTTACAGGATTCGAATTTTTAGTTACATTTTAATCCAACTCTTAATGAATTGGTCATATGTGGTCAGTCACTTGCTGTTGAATTTGTGGGGTTAGTGATGCTTTATTTTGGAGAAAGTTGGGAGGGATTTGCAAATTTTATTTTTTATGGAATCACAATCTTGCTACATACATGCCTGCTGCCTTCAATTGTATGATAAAAAAATTGTTAAGGTGATTAAGAATGACGGTTGAGAATGTATCCCAGCTTTCAGTGAATCTATTTTTCATGCTTTTAATTCCCTCCCTCGGAAAAAAGAGTTGCATTATTCGGAAACGGGAAATCTTTGAATTGTAGAATCTTTCTGATTGAGGGAGTATCATTCCCAATATTCAGTCAGTGAACAAATGCTTAATTTTTAAATGGATGATAGTACGGGGTGTGACAAGGTAGGAAAGTGTCAAGTTACATTAACATCTTCAATTAACATGGCTGGTTCCCCTCTTTTATTCCCTGCAATTCTTTTAGCACATTTTCCTGGTTGAAGTTTTCCTTTGGTAAGTGTTGTTGCGCTACGTCAAAACTATTGATTCCGTGGGATTGTTGTCCCGGGCTTTAATTGCATCCTTTTAGTTGTTCACCTGTGGATAAACACAATCTAACACAGTCATTGTGTGCACTTCACAACTTGAGTTACTAGTGACTGATTTTTGCTGATTCTCTGTAGCTATATGAAGTTTCTTGTTATTTTGTTATCCCCGACAAGAGCCCCTTTAAAAAGTTCATTGCCCCTGATAATTTGCATTTTTAATGCATCTCCTAGCTTGTGATTGTAGCGACTCTCTAGACGTGTTTAATTTCCTCTAAATAAGGAGACAACTTTCCTCCTTTTCAAATCTTCACATTTTTCTATTTTGGTTAGCCTGAAGCTTTTGTCAATCATAACTTTCTGCAGGTTTGCATGTTGTTCTTATCATGTTTACTGGCTATCTGGTTGGATATGCAGCATTTAGAGCTTTGTTTGGCCACAGTCCTGCCATGGTAACATCAGATGCTATTTTCCCTCCATTTAAAGTTGTTTTTACTACTCAAAGCATTTCAAATTATCTGCTATCTTAAGAAATGCCACCCTAGATTTAAAAAACAAAATCATTTGCAATCTTGTTGGTTGGGTTTGTCTTTTATCACATGCTTTCATGTGCATTTACACTTGTGTGTGCACATTCACACACACACACACACACATATATATTAGTCCAACCATTTTTTTCTATTTCTCTAGATTGATGTTAATGGCACACTTTTCTAACATTCCAGAGTGCTGCTGGAGGCATTCTTGGATTGGTTTTTGGAATGCTTGTAGAAACTTTTCTTTTCATAATTCGAACTTCCAACCCCGATCCTAGATCATCAACTTCTAACACTTCTAAGCTAAAGAAGAATCAATAGAATTGACACAGACAGGTCAGCTCTTTTAAATCTTTGGTGTTACATCCTGATTTGTTGAAATATGTTATTTTCTGAATATGCAAATTAAGAGGCTATATGGCTCTATATGTGCAGATGCATCAGTAGGCTTGATTATAATTTTTCTTTTCAACGATCAGTTTGCATTTGACAACTCTGGATTTTGATGAAGAAGCATGAAGAAGAGACACAGGTGCCTTAATACCTGCACGAATGTTGTTACCATGACTGTTGACATCAAAACTGTTAGTTCAATGTACCTCTTCTCTATTAGAAATAATAATGTGTGTTGTTTGTCACATCTAATTTGTGCAATTGCAACAATTTTCATATACCCGCATTTCCCTGAAAAGAAATAAATCAGCATGCACTAAGTCCTTTCACAAGGTTGATAAAACCCTTTATCCCATATCTTCTGATGGGGATCTTGGGACATAGACGATGGTGTAACCTAACATTATTTCGTATTTCGCATGAAACTTGTGCATTAGTGAATAGTAATTACAGAAGACGATAATAAGAGGGTAGTCCGAGACTGACATAAAGCGAAGTCTCCTCTTTTCTAAATTTGCAATTATATTGAAATCTCACGTGCTAATCCGAATATCTTTTGATATGAGTCAACACTGGTGCAGGTATTTCTGAGCCCTTGCTTTGCAGCAAGGTTTGCTACCAGTCCGATAGCAAGCATGAGAAATTGATAACTGAAGTAAATTTCAATGATCTTGTCAAATAGTTATTTTGTCCACAGTAAATATTATTAAAAACTCAAATGATCTAAATTATATGAAAAAATATATTCTTCTTGTTGAAACTCCTTTTTATTGTTAATGTTTTTGTTATTTTAATGAAGCAATGGTATTCTATTAATAGAAAAAATATAAAAATTAAAACAAAATATCAATTAAAACTCAAATGATTTAAATTAAGTAACAAAAAAATGCATTTTTTTAGCCAAAGCTTTTTAATTCTAGGGAGAGCCTATTTTACACACACACAATAAGCATCTACGAGTCGGTTTTCAGGTTTTTCAATATCTTTTCTCGTATCCAATAGGTATATGTATGTTTGGAGTATCTTTTCTAGTCTCCAAATCTTTCTTTCATCAGATCTCTGGTATCTTTGTTCAAGAACTTAACCAGACAAAAAACATGCTGCCATTCAAAAACCAGGCTTGCAAACAATCCTTGCCAATTCATTTATTTCTTAAACAATTCTCTTCCATCCCATTGAATGTTGTTGGCTTTTAGAAATTTCATTCACACAACATTAAAATATTGAGAATTGAAAAACAAACTATAATGGATCTCTGCTGTGTTCTTTGCTTTTTTAAAACAAAGAGAAACATGTTATAAAGCAAACGGAAGGCTGGACACAAAGAAAGAAGTTGGGAAAATTATCCTTGGCTATGAGTATTAATTTGTCCATAACAGCAACTGATTTCTGAAAACAAAATGACACTATTGGACTAAATTTCAAAAGCAAAAGGAAACTTTGTTGGTTTAACATGTAGACTGAACACCTTGCCTTGAATTGAAAATTGTTGACGCTCTAGTGTTCTCTTCTCAATCACAGACTCCATCAGGTTAGGGTAAGATTGTCATCCCTAATTATGAATGCATTATCAGGTATCATGAATTTAATTTAGAAACAAAAGGATGTTGCTTATGCTTAATAAAATAAACAAAATGATAAAGTGAGAAGTTAATGTTTTTAATGAAAGCAAAAGATAAGTGCAAAAGTAAATGCTTAAAAAATAAATGAATCATGAGTTGGACAAGGTAAGCATCGTAGTAGTTCTTGGTGAGAAAGATTGGCACCTGTATTGACAAATGTCTGTTTGTACTGACAAAGTTCAAAGCGGAGAAATAAGTGCTCTTTTCGTAAAACGATCGGTGGTCATGGTGGTGCAAACATGGGTATGGGTATGACAATACTTTTTTTCTTCCATGTTGGGTTCAATTGGGCTGCACTTGAGGCTAGTTAGGTCATTTTATTCCTTTCCTTTCCCTTTCCTCCCTCTCTTCTTGGTTGGGCCGTTGGGCCTTCATTGGGCATGATTGGAATGAAATATGGGACCAAATAGGGACTCCATTGAAAAAAGTCAAAAAAAAGGTGAGAATTAGGGGTTAAATTAACGAGTTATAAGAAAATAAACGATTAAATTGAATAAAGAGGAAAAAAGTGTTTGGCACGTTAACACGTGTGCCATCATGTGAGGAAGCTCGATGTATTATGGTGGTACGTTAGGCTTTCTCCAAGATTCAATGGAGGTCATCTTTGGTACCGTTGGGTTTGTCTTGAAGAACATTCTTTTAAGGCAGCGTGTGTTGCTAGAGTTGCTCTTGCTACCAATTTTTTTTTTCTCTTTCTTTTTCTCGGTTTCCACACTAAATTTCTTCAAAATAGCAAAGGGATTTCCATGTTTTTGGATGTAAAATTTGATGTTCATTCTTGTAATTATTATTTTTAACAACAATTATAATTTGGTATTGAAAAATTACAATATAGAAGGATGAAACTAAAAATATCAAAACTTTGAAAGCTGAAAAAAGAAAGAAAAATAAATGAATAGTGATTTGTATGTGAGTTTAAGAGTAGGGGGCTCAAAAATAACTTTTTTGGGCTAATTTATAATTGGCCACTTCGATTTTTTTTTCTCTTTTTTTTCCACCTTGATCCTCCATTTTTAACTTCTCCTTTAACAAATTCCAAGAGATTAGTTATTAATTTGGAGAAAAGACCTTTATCACTGTTAGGTTTTGAATAGGGTCGTGTTTTTGTTTAGCTCGTTTTTTTTCCTTTTTTCTATTGGGAGTTTGGTTTAATTCTAAATAAAAGAAAAATGTTAAATATTAATTAAAAAAAGTCTTCAGAATTATATTGAGACAAACATAAAATTTCTTCTTTATTGAGTTTTAGATATAACACTCATTTCAATTATTACATGCATAAAATATTTTTCATACTTGAAAAACCTGAAATGATTATGAAAATTAAACTGAGCTAGTGTTTGTTTTATGCTATGCATATGGGCGGTCTATTTATTTGAGTTATGTTTGGTTTTTATTTTCACTTACTTGATCATTTTTTTAATTATTTTTATAAGAAAAGAAGGATAAAATAAAAACTCAGAATGCATAAACTATTTAAAGAGTAATAGAGAGGAAGGCTATAAGAGGAGGGGCTTTTTTTTTTTTTTTGGAGCTGGAATAACCCAAGAAAAGAAGTTCTAATTGTGGGATTTGACTTGATTTCCTAAATTGGAAAACTGATATCGGGCCGTATGTTTAAAAATAGTAACACTTGCACTTTCGACGCCCCACAAAACCTTCCCCAAGTTATAAAATCCCTTGAATCCCAACTCCGCGTGACAGCCTCCCTCTCCCACCGCCTCCTCTGCCTCCACTCCAAAAAAACAATGGGCAGAAGGAAGCACCACGAACCGGAGACTGCCACCACCCAGAACAACATAGTTTCGGCTTCTTCTGACATCTTCAAATTCCTATTCAGCGGCGCCAATCAAACCGCTGCTACCTTCTCCCTTTTCTCCGATAACAACCCTTTCAAAAGAAAACCGGACGACCCAAAATCCAACGAAAACCCCAGCGCCAATGCCGATATTCAAGACCCTAATTTCAACTGTACTGCAGTGAAACTAAAAAAAGTGAAAACGCAAAATCCAAATTTGGGTCTTGAGCCGAAAGAAGAGAAAACGTTAAATGAGAGTGGAAGGAAGAGAAAGAAGAGAAAAAGAGATGATCTTGAGAGCGAATATGAGGCTAAGAAGTACGGTCCAGTGGTAAATAATGAGGAAAATGTGGGTGTTGTTGTTGGCGCGAAGAGGAAAAAGGCTGATGATGCGGCGGATGTGCTGGTTTCAAAGGAGAGTGAAGGTTTTGACGATGAGAGGAAGTTATTAAGGACTGTGTTTGTTGGGAATTTGCCCTTGAAGGTGAAGAAGAAGGCACTCATTAAGGAATTTAGTAAGTTTGGGGAGGTTGAGTCTTTGAGGATCCGGTCTATGCCAATTACTAAAGTAGGTGTACTTTGATTCTGATGATTATGTGTTTTTTTTTCTTGTTGATTGGTATTGTATTTTGATGGATTTCTGCTTGGGCAGTCCAAGATACCCAGGAAGGGAGCTATTTTGTTGAAGAAATTTAATGATAATGCTGACAGGTATGCTGTTGGTTCTCACAGATGTGTGTGTTTGTGTTACATATTCGGATAGTTAGTTTTGATGTCCATTCTTATGTCTTACTTTTGAAATTCTAGAATTGAACCCCGAAATGTTACCCTATTTGCTTATTTTTCATCTGATGAAAAAATCCTAGCAAGTGCTTGTTCCAGTTTACGTGGTTTATTTCAAATTCCTTACACAATCCACGTTACCTGGCTTTTCCATGTCAGAATCTGGAAAAGAATTAATTAGATGTCCGAGCGCATGAATGATCACTGTGAGAGAAAAAAAATGCCTTGGCAACTAATTAAAGAGAAACAAGTGAAAAATGTTTACCCTGAGTTATCAGGGCTGGAATCAAATGATGATCCATTTCAGTGTGTACTTTGTGATATAATTACCATTTCTCAACTTTGAGTTGCATCACTAACAAAAAGCTACATGCCGAACGGGTTCTAAGTTTGCCTATAAGGAGCTTCTGTTTAATTAAACTTTGTATTGTGATTTGGTTGATCCTTTATATCTGCTTTTATTCATTTTTATTGCAATGTCAATTTTTGATGAAGAATACCGTGTGCTGCAGTGTTCATGCATATATTGTTTTCAACACTGAGCAATCTGCAGAGGCATCTCTCACCCATAATATGGCTGTGGTATGTTTATGTAATGTTTCATTTCTGACAGTTGGCTAATCAACATGATTTTGAGTAAAATATTATGTTTTTTTTTTACTATAGGTTGGAGGAAATCACATTCGTGTAGATAGGGCATGCCCACCTCGTAAGAAGTTAAAGGGGGCAGATGCTCCCCTTTATGATAACAAGAGGACAGTTTTTGTTGGTAACCTTCCCTTTGATGTGAAGGTAATCAACTGTCCTGTATTTCTCTATGTGCATTCTGCGTACACTCTGTGGATTTGTTGTTGCCAAATTTTGTTAATCTTATCTTGATATGTCTCTTTCATCTGACTGTAGGACGAAGAAATTTATCAGCTTCTCACTGGTATTAAAGATCTTGCATCCAGCATTGAAGCTGTTCGGGTTATTAGACATCCTCATATAGGTCTGGGAAAGGGCATCGCCTACGTGCTGTTTAAAACAACGGTATGATGCGTTAAAATTAATGCTCATTTTTTATCAATAATTTTATCACTGAAATTTATAGTAACGTGCTTCCCTCTGTTTGTTCATGTCCCAACTCTATTTTATCTGATATGCTGTACCCATTGAAATTGATGTTCCGAAGAGCTGCCACTTGTATTCCAAATTTGGAAATATAAGGTTCCTGTGAAACTGTAGTCAATATCTTGGATTGGGTGTCCATTTAGAATTTAAGTTATATATCATGTCGGATCATTAAATACTTTGATTACATACCATATTATCAAGAAATAAACCAATTTAAAAAGAATAGAGCATATTTCACATAAGTGCAGAGGTGTGGTCTTCTTTTTTTGTATTTTCTTCTCAGATTTAAGGAGCGGGAAACTATGATTTGCTTAAGCAATGGCTGCAGTGAGTTTTTTGGAAGAGTTTTTAAGTCTAGTCCAGGCATGCATCGTTGGAGCTATCAACCAATACTTACTTGTATGAATGCATAGCTTTGTTGGAGTTCGAAGCTTTGACCTGGAGTTCTTTATTTTTCTTGCTCTGGGAATATGTTTGTGGATGGCATGTTAGACTGAGCAAAGAGCATTGTTGGGCTTGTATTTTCATGTAGCTGTTCTATGATTAGATGCTCGGAAATGAAAGGATGAAATTTACCTGTTTGTGCGGAATTGATTCTTTTGTGGGTGTTGATGTGTTTGGATTCTCTTTTAGCAGTTTAGAATTGTCTTGTTTAAATTATGGTTGCTGAAAGATTCTCACACTGCTTAAATTTTATACCAATGCTTCATTAGTTTGCATAATGTATTCAAAAAATTCCAGTGTCTGTCCTATAAGGTTAATGAGTTCTGATGTGATGGCATGCAGGAAGCTGCAAATTTGGTGCTCAAGAAACGAAATTTGAAGCTTCGTGATCGAGAGCTGAGAGCATCTCATGCCAGGCAGGATTCTACGCCATCTAAGAGAAGGAACTCATTTGCAGGAGAGACAGCTAATTTGTCAAACAAGAAGTTGGCAACAGATTCGAGGACTCCTGATCGCAACAACAGGCCAGATACAAAAGCTGCCAAGTCCTATCAGGGCTTGCGTGCTAGCAAATCTGGTATTGAGAAGAAAGTCCATGCTCCCGCAAATGCAAAACGCAATGGAACAGCTAAGGTGAAATCTAAGACTCAAAGAGAAAGGCGTCAGGAGAAAAGACCAGCTGTTGCTCTAAGAAAGGCAAAAGCTACAGCACTCAAGGATGGTGGTGCTTCAGGATCAGCCAGGCAAAAACGCAAGCTAGATAGCCGGACCCCAGACAGTTCCAACAGAAAGAAGAAAGCCAGGAAATTTGGGTAGGAAGAGGAAGAAAAAAAGCCTTCGTATTATGGGCAATACCTAAAAATAGCAAGGCATCATCTCTTGAAAAAGGGTTATTTTCCCGCTTTCATTCTATTTTACTTCATAAATCCCTGTACAATATTAATCTGCAGTGTCTTTGTGGCTAAAATATTTTTTTCGTGCCCCATTTTTTTTTTCTTCATGTGATTTCTTGAACTTGGCTTTTATGCTTGATTTTCATGAATCTTGGAGTGTTTCGAAGGTCGCTAATCGCAAGTAAGGATAATACACAATTACACATCTCCATGGTATGATTGGCCTTATTCTATCCTGTCGTGTAAAGATTTTTGTGGGAAAAGTGCGATAGAGGGCCCTTGGCTGCAGCTTTTACAGTTTGAGCGATACATTTGTGTTTTTTAAATAAACATTTTAAATTAATATTTTTTATTATTTTAATACATTATATTAAAAATTAAAAAATATATTTAAGAAAAAAACATTTTAAAACGTAATTTCTTATCTTATTTTTAAATATGCTCTTGAGGTTGAGAGTTGATGGCCAAAACTTAAGCTCTAGCCTTGAACAAGTTCGCTCAAATGTCAGATTAACTAAGTTTAAAGATTGAGGAAAAAAATTAAGAAATATATTATCCCAAAACAACCACAATTAATACATTATTAATAGCATTGTTCACCATGCCAACTTTTTTTCTTGGTCCTGTAATTTTTTTCTCATTTTTAGTTTAGTTTTCAAACTTTATTTTCATTCAATTTGTCCCTTAAAATTTATTTTTTCATAGTCATAAAGTTTTTCATTCTCTTTATATTGTATGTTATCACGTAGATGTGGGATGTCGTTCAAGGAACAATTTTGTATAACTTAATTTCTAATTATTCTAAAAAACAACATTGAAGGAACAAAGTACAAAGTTGACATAAAAAAAATTCTTTTTTCATGTTTACTGTTCTAAAGGTAAAAATAGACGTTAATCCTTGAATTTTTTTTATCTTTAATCTCTTAAGTTTTTTGAATTTTTTATTTTGGTATCAATTTTTTTATGTTTTAATCTCTAGATCTTGAGATATGAGAGAAAAAGTTATCAAAAAATTATTAGATAAATAAAGCTTTTGGGTGATCAGATTCCGATTATCAATAACTTTGATTTTTATGTTCATGGATTCGTTTATAAAAGAGAACTCAATAGAGTTGGTTTTCATTTAATGATGCTGAAAAAAATAGATTGAAACTCATGAATTTTTTAAAATTTGATTTGGTTTTTAATTTTTAGATCGATCATAAATGTTTTTTTGTTAGAAACCCTAGAAATGCAGGTTGATAATAATATCAATTTTATTGAACAAAAAGAAATTGACTCGCAAGACCTAATTGAAAACAACAAAAAAAAAATGAAAAAAATAATAATGAATCATACTCAAAAAAGGAAGAAATAAAAGCTCCTCAAAGACCTACCATCACTCCTCCATGGACATTGCTTCATCACTAGAAAGAGTTTATCAAAATAGTTCATGCACCACTATGAAAGGCTTCATGTCAACGTCAATAAAGGAGAAAAGAAAGGATAAAAACCTCACACACGTCACACCTGAAAAGAGGGGAAGCCGAGATAAATCAAACCCAACCATGGAAGCCATAGTATGACCACCTCTTGATGTCTCATGAGAGGCCCAAATAATGCAGGGACAATTCACATGCTAGTGTGTTTGTTGCACATAACAGCCAAGTTTTTTTTTTAATAATATTTATATTAAGTCAATTAACGAATAGCCCTTCTAACAACCTGATTATATATATATATATAATGCAAAGTCCTTGGATAAAAGTTATTAATATTTTTACTTTAAAGGCAAATATGTTATTTAACTATTTAAAAAAAATAAAAATGACAATAAAACCCTTAGAGCCAAGCTTAGAAAGTTTTGCTTTCAAGGTTGAGTAAGTAAATTTTGTGTGTTGAAGACATATGTAAAGATGTTGTTGCCCCCAATCAAATTGTATGACTTTTTATCATTTGAAAAAAACTATTTTACCTCTCATGCAAGGCTTCATTATTTTATCATCACTTCACTATTATATTCCACAAATATTTACCTCATGGTGTTGACAATGAGCACTTATAGATTTCTTGTAATCCTTTTGGATATTTATTTCAAATACTTTCCGTTTTTATACAACATGGCTAAAAGCAAGATT
>Ga0325405_1003813_pt1 | contig 15466 bp, 4 predicted proteins | sample PopdelMetagenome_21_FD_205663 | JGI IMG/M metagenome (GOLD analysis project Ga0325405, IMG submission 205663) | Populus deltoides microbial communities from Bellville, Georgia, United States - Xylem-Control-R2 | ecosystem: Host-associated > Plants > Phyllosphere > Stem > Wood/Secondary xylem... | reverse complement strand
GGCATCTGAAAAGTTTGGTTTTCATATTCCTTCTCACGATCCAGCTTATTCAATGCTGCGTACGCAAGTTGAAATTAATGACCATAAGATGCCCCATCATAACTTGCATACGCTTACAAATGCCCACTTGTTCATGCACATACATACTAATTTAATAGCCGCGAAATTTTTCCAACTAAAAAAAATTTTCAGGTCACGGAAAACAGTTCAACATTGTTATTAATTACAATCTAAGATAAATATTGTAACCTCTCAATCCAATTTTTTTCCTAGTTCAAATTTAAAATTAACTTGTTAAAAAGTTATTATAATGTAACCTAGTTAAATTGATAGATCCAAAAATAACTAGGATAACACTTTTTTTTTGTTTTTTTGTTATTAAGACGACGACATATTGGATCGAATCAAGTTTCGCAACTTAACCCAAAAACTTACAACCCGAATCATGAACTTTATTGGGTTTTATAGCTCTTTTTGTTTTTTTTAAATATTTTTTACTTAATGATATAATATTAAAATAGACGCTCATAAAATTAAGTATTAACCAAATATTGAGATGTTTATTTCAGATTGTGATAACCTCATAGAAAATAAATCAAAATAAATTATAAAGATCAATTCAAAATCAATCAAATTTAAAGGATTAGAATGAAAAAAAAAACAACTAAAAAAGAAAAAATTCAAAGAGAAAAAAAATGAAAGAAGGAGTTTTTTAAGGGAAAAAAAATGTAAGAGTTGATTCTACATAACCTAGTTAACTTAATAGGTTCAAAGGCAATCCAGACAATCAGCGAAAGCATGGTTTGACTTTAAAAGAATTTCAAGATGACATTATTTTTTTTAATATTAAGACGACAACATATTGCATCGATCCCGGTATTACGACTTAACTCGTAAAGCACGCAACCAGAATCATGAACTCCATTGAGTTTAAAAATTTTATTTTTCAAAAACTATTTTTAATTTAATGATATGATAAAAAAATAAACGCGCTTGTAAAAATTGAACATCAATTAAATATTGTGATATTTGTTTAAGTTTGTGATAAATTCATAGAAAAAATCAAATAAATAATTAAAAATCAATAAAATATTAAAAAAAATCAAAATAGAATTAGAAAATAAAAAAAAAAGTTTGAAAAAGAAAAGGTGCTTACGTGTTCATATAAATGGCGAAGCAACATAATCTTTTCCACTTTATTTAGCATAGAGTAGAATATACATGTACGTCCCTATTACAACCTTTACAAGCCAATTTGTAGATGTTGGATACGACAGAAAGTTAATTCTGATAGGAGCCTTGATTTGTAAGGACTCAATAATTGGCTGTATCATATATTCTCTCTTCTCCAAACAATTTGACTTTATATGGTCATTGGAAATGTGAGCGCTTTCCATCATTTTATACAACTTGTTCATTTTCCTACTATCATCATTAAAAACAACTATCAATTGAGATTTTGTTAGAAAAATTGTTTTAAAATCATGGTTAATTGGTTTATTTAAAACTAAATTTAACATGGATTTCACTTATTTTTTAAAATAAAATTTTATTAAAAATTATTCTTATATATAAGGTTTTTTTAATATAGAACATCAACATAATTAAAATAAATTATAACTGAATGAAAAATTAATTTCTAATAATCCTTTATTGGCATGTTTATTGTGAAATCAAATATCCCATGTAAGTGAAATACAAGATCATCATGTAATTTAATTTTTATCTCACCTTTATTATTTACAATCTTAAGGTTTTAGATATTGTTTATACCTTTGTTTAGTTTATATATTTGTTTGGTTTATAGATTTAAAGTTTTTAGTTTATACATTTTGTCTAGATTCATGACCATGCAATTTGTTTAAATAATTTTATTATGATATCATGCACGTTAAAAGGATAACATATTGAGCTAAAAAAAAATGAAAATGTGATTATATAAAGTTGCATGGTTTCAGTACTTTTGTTTATTGGAGTTCTTATTTATCTACAATAATTCTTCATGTTTATATGTTGAAAAAAATCATACAATTAATTTAAACTTTTAGTTGGCATTCAAAATTTTATTTGCTTAATTGTTTTAAGTTTTAGTTTTATAATATTCTTTATTTTAGTATAGTCAAATTTTAATCATGGCTGTTTTTTTAGAATAATCATGTCTTCAACTAAAGAAATGTTATTTCAACTAATATTACTTCATCAAGCACTACTTCAATAAAGAGAATTCCACCATCACTTTCTGTGATATATGTGTGAAAACGAGAAGTTAAATGGATTGAATTTCAAGAAGTTGCAATAAAAAATATTATTCTATTTGACCATCTTGGTATAGAATCTGATCCTACAACACTAGTAGTTGTGAATACATGGAATCATAATGATTTTGCACGCATGAATTACATCTTGAATGAATTTGACAATACACTATATATCGTGTGTATAGTTTGATAAAGAGTGCAAAGACACTATGAAAGGTTTTGAACCAAAAAAAAACAAAAATGAAGATGCTGGTATGAAAAATTTCATAGTCAACAATTTTATGGACTTCAAAATGATTGACTCAAGAATCATTATAAGCCAAGTTCAAGAGTTTCAACTCATTTTATAATATATTTGTTGTAAAACTCAAAACCCTCTATTCCACGTAAATAAATACAAGATTGTCTTATATGTTATTTAGTGGGAAGTTGAAAAGTCATAAATAAGTCTAAGCAGAAAGTGCGGGTTTAATGTGTGCGACTTGGGCTTGAGCTCAAGGCCATGAGCCATAGGCCACGGACTCTGGGCTTCGGGTCTTACATCTTTATCTTTAGTTTGAGTTTATTTTTTGGTAACCTATTTTGGACTTGAATTCGACTTTTTTTATATATAAAAAATAATTCTTTGACCTAAAATTAACTCATACTTCATTACCTTACTTGCTCATCATAAAAAGAAATTAGAACCTGATAGTTTTTAAGGCTAAAAACTATCAGGTTCTAATTTCTTTTTATGATGCTAAAAACTATCAGGTTGTAATTTCTTTTTATGATGAGCAAGTAAGGTAATGAAGTATGAGTTAATTTTTATAATTTTTCATCATTTTTTGTTTTGAAAATCAGTATTAATATAAGTGGAGAGGGAGATGTTCGGTACGCTTTTGTAGCACATCTCTAGCTTTCCTCTCTACTATTTTCAGCTTCTTTTTCATTCTTTCTCTCTCTATAATTATAGAGCTCAAAATGTTGTCCATATAGATAGATTTTTGAGTTCTAAATTTCTTTGGTTCGTAATCTTAAAAGGAAGTGCATCCCTTTAAAGTGATGTTGTTGGAATCTTATACATTCATTTGCATCAAGTGATGGACAATAAAACATTAAGTACAAAAGATTGATCCTTGATAACATATTACTTTCTGATTATTTAACAAGCAAATACCTTACATCTACACCTATTTTAAATTAATCTAAAATTGACTCTATATGTGATCATATGCATGTTAGGATTTTTTTTAAATATAATTCTAGTTAAGTTCTATACATTTTTTGATATGCTGGAATGCGCGTTAGGTTTCTGGTTTGATTCTTATTGATTATATAAATTACAAGATATATAAACTAAACAATAGTGATCTCTAAATCTAATTTGTAACTCACTTTTTTATTTATATATTTCCTATTGATCTCAAGTAATTCGACTTAATTGCTATGGAATTGAAAATGTGAATGCATCCCATCATTTTAAACTTGTTTTTCTTGTACTATTATTTTAAATAAATTTTTGATAATTGAATTTGAATTATAACATTGATGTTGGATAGCTTTTCTATCACTTCCTTAATTGCAATTTATTTTTGTTAGAATTACTTAATGGTTTAAAATCTAATATTTTAATTGATTATTGGATGATCTAATTAAACACTGTTGTTTTATTAAATGTAACAGGAAGGTTTGTGTTATTTTCAAAATATTTAATGATTTATTATTATTATTGCATTTATTTTCTATAGTATAGTTTTTATGAACAAATTTTCAATGTGCTACTGTGAGGGACCCATTTTTCTTGTTTTCTTTATACCGTTTTATTGTACTTAATTGTTGCTACATGTTAGTCAATGTAAATAACTTGTAGAGATATTCACAAATACAAGTTAAAAATCACCACTACCATGATGTGGAAGCATAATCCATTCAAAGGCAAATGACAAAGCGCAATTCAGTCCTTATTTATGAGCTATACCCCTTTAGTTTTCCCTAATGATTTTGAAATTATTTTTTTTTCAATTTGAATTTTTTTCAATTAATTTTTTTATATTTTTATATCATTTTAATATACTAATATAAAAAATTATTTTAATATATTTTCAATTAAAAAATAATTTCTACCAAACTTGAAATATATGAAAAAGCTTGCGCTACGGACAAAAGTTGATCTCTTTAATTTATTCCTATCTTGGCGCTTTGTACGCGACCGACCTGTACTGGGACCCACACTTGGACTTTCTTGAACCCCACTGTTGATGACGTGGAGTAATGATGTGGACAAAACTCTCATCATCAGCTTTCCCACGCCATCCACCTTGTTCCTTGGCGGCTATGTCGCATGGAGTTTTATTATATTTTATGTCTTTTGTTTTCAACAATTCTTTTAGCACTTTTGATACCATGTATATATGCATCCATGAGCACCTCCCCCTCCTCCCTATCTACACCTAAATATTCTCTCTCATCTTTCTCCTTGATTTAGGCTTTAATTAGCTATTATTAACCCAGAAAGCTCTGACATTTCTCTCGATCTCAATATCCTTGATTTGTTTATCTCTATCATGGCTAGTCAAGAAGAGGGTATCAAGCTCTTCGGAGCAACAATTACGGTGCATGACGGGCAAGTAATCAGAAAAGAAGATCAAAACAAAGAAAATCCAACCATTGACAAGAGGCCAGAGACGATCATACAATGCCCTAGATGCAAGAGCATGGAGACCAAGTTTTGTTATTTCAACAACTACAATGTTAACCAGCCAAGACATTTCTGTAAGGGCTGCCAGAGGTACTGGACGGCAGGTGGGGCCCTTCGAAATGTTCCCGTTGGAGCCGGCCGCCGGAAAACTAAGCCGCCTGGCCGGGGTGGTCCTGGTGGGTATTCAGAGGAGTGCTTGTTTGATGGCTCTGGTGGGGTGATTCACGGCCAGTTTGAGCTAGATGGAGTTGTTTTGGAGGACTTGCACTTGGCAACCACCCATGGCGGTTTCCGTCAGGTCTTCCCCGTGAAGCGGCGGAGGAGCGGTGGCTCAGATGGTCAAAACTGTTGGTGATCTTGAACTCCTGTCTCACAATTATTACCACGCGTGTATTATGTATACAAAACCTGTTTTGATCAAGAACCTAACTTTCTAATGGTAGTTCTATGCATGTATGTACATATTAACATCAGAACTTGATATTTTGTCTTCGATCTCTAATGTCTTCATCTACAATTTCAATAAATAAGACAAAGTCTACAGAGAACAACGGAAACTGATAAATTACGTATTTCAAATGTTTTTGATTAATAAAAAATATTATTCAATATCTTCTTATACCATAACCAAATCAATCAATCATGTAGTTGACTTATAATTAATACCCATTAGGGATGTTTTCTCCATGTCGCAGCTCAACATGAAGATCAATGATCGCTCATAGTACTTGGCTATGGAGAGATGCATATTAACTTGCCGATCACCTTGGGGATTCCTGAGAAATATGAGCAGATGATCAGGATCCATTTCACCAGAGGGCTATGATTCAATTTTAATCAAATTTATCTTCACGAGGAATCAAAAAGATGCACGGCCAGCTAATCACTACGCGGTAATGGAAGGAAGAAGGATGGACGGTGGTACGACCATACATGAAACTTCATGGAAAAGGATGAAGCATGCATCAATCTGAAGATATTGACTATTATACATATCAAGAGAAAACTAATAACCGTATTAGCCATCAAAATGTAAGTTGCTAGGTTTTAACGATGACATGATAGGTGGTGACTTCACGCATGGAATTAATGAAAAAACAAACATTTAAAAGTTTTTTAAAGCAAATTAATTTTTTTTTATTTTTCGATTATTTTAATTTGAAACCATCTTGATCATAATTAATTTTATGGGAACAATTTGTTTTTTTAATGGGAACATGAGCAATTGTTTATAAACTCTATGCTACCTAAGTGATTTTACCGAGGAAAGCTGATGAGTGTGGTCACATTAAGAACATAAGATTCGGCACCTTCTCTTACTACTTCTTCTCTAATGTAAATGAATCTTTTTCAATACTTTAATCTTTGAAGGTAATTTAACTGCATTCATCAAATTAATTAATCAATTTGCAATGATTATATTTACTTTTATCGTTCCCACATATATATATATATATATATATATATATATATATATATATATATAGATGTCTCACATGATAATTTAACCTTTTGAATTAAAATAGTTTTTTAATATAATATGAGATTATTTTATCTAATTAAATTATAAAAATTAAACAAATAGTTAGACCATCTTACAATTTTCAAGTTTAGAAGACTTTTTCTTTAAAAAAATATATATTAGAAAGTATTATAAAACTTGGGATAAACTTTTGAGTGAAATTCGTATGAAACATTAAGCTAGAAGCCAAATTGCTATTAATATTAAACATTAATTGAGTAAATGATTGAAAATGGATAACGGTTTAGTACAAATTAAGAAGGCGCACGCCTTCACAATTTCATTCCACTCACCAATTTTGGAGGGGAACTGAACCCCAGGATTTAGTGAATGATTAAATTTAATTTGTTATTATATCTTACGTTTAAGTATCCAATACGTTTCTATATATGTGCCAAATGGCAATCTCAACTAAAAATTTAAGATGTTAAAAGAAAAATCCAACTAATAACTTTTTATTACTTTATAATACATATCTTTAAATGAAAACTATTTTGTCCTTAAATTTAAACAAAATAATCATTACCTTATATTAAATTTTATTGAGAAAATAAGAATATTGAGATTCAAGTTTGTGACAATGCCGTTATTAAAACTCTAATAGTGTCTTAAATAATTATCTTAACTTAAAAAAAAAAGCTAATAGGTTAAGCCTAATAAATAATTTTATATTACTCACTAACACTACAAATTTAATTATTTCCAATTTATTCTTGAATATAAGATCATTCTTTAATTTATCATTTTTTTTTAGACATTCTCATCCAAACTAAAGAATATATTGTTAGAGAATAATATAAATCATATTCTAAAACCTCACCTAACAGCTTAAACTTTTGGGTTAAGATAGTTTTTTGACATGATATCAGAGCCTTGATGACCAAGTGGTCACGAGTTCAAATCTCATCATCCTCATTTATTTAATACAAATTAAACACAAGGTAAAATATGTCTGTGCAAGTTTCAAAACCAAAGGGTTTTCACTTAAAGAATGATATCCTGAAACCTCACCTAACAGTTTAAACTTTTAGGTTAAGATAGTTCTTTAACATATACCATCATATAAAAAACTCAAAAGTAAGCTAATTAATCAAAACAACAACAACAATAAACATGAAGAAAAACCATTGTAATAATGCGTGCACACATACCACTAGATCATAATGAATTCTTGAGGAATTCTCTCCATCTTATTCTCCCTTATTTTTTAGTTTAAAAGAAAAAATTTGACCTGCGCATATGAACGCAAGTTCTAAAACTAAACTCTATCTTTTTATTAAAAAAAACAAATAATAATAAGCTAGTGGACTTAAAAAATTTACATGGTGGGACTCCATCATTACCCACATGTTGAGAACTCGACTTCAAAGAGTTTGTTTAAAGATGAAAGTCCAAAAGCTCAACGTCGATCAAATCTGGCATCGTCTTATTATTAAAAAAATAATTATCGTCTTAAAGTTTTTTTTAAAAGTTATGTTATATTTTTATCGGTCATCCAAATTATATTTGGGCCCATTAAATTGAATTATTCTCTTTGGATCAACTCTCATGTTGTTTAATTTGCAACTCTAGATACACAAAGAGTCGAGTTGACGGGTTTTAAAATCGAACCATTTAATTGAATTTAATAATATTACCAAAAACAAATTTCATACTCTTAATATTTTTTTTTAAGTTTAAAAGAAAAAAATCTGACCCGCGCATATGAACACGAGTGCTAAAACTAAACTCTATCTTTTTTATTAAAAAATAATAATAATAAGTTGACTTAAAAAATTTACGTGGTGGGCCTCTATCATTATCCACATGTTGAGAACTTGACTTCAAAGAGATTGTTTAAAGATGAAAATCCAAAAGCTCAAGGTCGATCAAATCTGGTATCGTCTTATTATTAAAAAAATAATTGTCGTCTTAAAGTTTTTTTAAAAAGTTATGTTATATTTTTATCGGTCATCCAAATTATATTTGGGCCCATTAAATTGAATTATTCTCTTTGGATCAACTCTTATGTGGTTTAATTTGCAACTCTAGATACACAAAGAGTCAAGTTGACGGGTTTTAAAATCGAACCATTTAATTGAATTTAATAATATTACCAAAAACAAATTTCATACTCTTAATATTTTTTTAAGTTTAAAAGAAAAAAATCTGACTCGCGCATATGAACGCGAGTGCTAAAACTAAACTCTATCTCTTTTATTAAAATAATAATAATATTATCAATAATAATAAGTGGAATTAAAAAATTTACGTGGTGGGCCTCCATCATTATCCACATGTTGAGAACTCGACTTCAAAGAGTTTGTTTAAAGATGAAAGTGCAAAAGCTCAAGGTCGATCAAATTTGACATTGTCTTATTATTAAAAAAATAATTGTCATCTTAAAGTTTTTTTAAAAAGTTATATTATATTTTTATCGGTCATCCAAATTATATTTGGACCCATTAAATTGAATTATTCTCTTTGGATCAACTCTCATGTGGTTTAATTTGCAACTCTAGATAGACAAAGAGTCGAGTTGACGGGTTTTAAAATCGAACCATTTAATTGAATTTAATAATATTACCAAAAACAAATTTCATACTTTTAATATTTTTTTAAGTTTTAAAAAAAATCTGACACGCGCATATGAACACGAGTGCTAAAACTAAACTCTATCTTTTTTATTAAAAATTAATAATAATAATAATAAGTGGACTTAAAAAGTTTACGTGGTGGGCCTCCATCATTATCCACATGTTGAGAACTCGACTTCAAATAGTTTGTTTATTTAGAGATGAAAGTCCAAAAGCTCAAGGTGTAATTCATGAAATTTAGCCTCCAAAGTCCAAGTTGTATAAAATTTTGGATAATTTAATTTTAAGAGGTAACTTTTTAAAGATTATGAGTTTGAGTTTTTTTAGGGCTATTGAAGGTTTATATGATTGTTAGCTTCAGAGTCCGTGAAATTAATTAAAATACACGCAAGCTGACCCGAATACCAATATTAATAAAAAAAAATAAAATTAAAAGCCACCACTTAAAGACTCAAGATACTTCATCAAGAAAAAAAAAAGATACTACGTCATCCAACACTAACTCAATCTCATCATTAGGTTATGGTGCAAGAAGAGTTTTTAAGCATATGAATATCTGCAAGAACAGACTTAAAAGTGCCTTGGTAAGATGATAAATCCTCTCTATCTTGAAAATTAAACTAATATTCATGTCATTAGAAAAATTAAGTAACTAAGCGTTAGATCCAACTTTATATAATGTTGTACCTGAAATTTAAGAGTTCACAAGGAAGATGGTTCATAAAAGTAAAGTCCCCACTTAATTGTTTTAAAGGTGAAAACTAAGAAAAACCTAAGAATTTTGAATAAAAGGGTTACTTACACAGGAACCCAATTGGAGGGGATAAAGATGTTAGGGCTTGTAATCCACTTGTAAATTAAAAGTCTATACCCAAAATAGATCTTAAATTTGTAAAAGCTTAATCCAACCTGCCAAACTATAAAAATAAAACTCAAAATCAAACTTTAATTACAATAAAGTTCGCTAAATTTAAGAATATATATTTTAATTGTTAAAAAATAATATAAATTATATTTTGAAATCTCATCTAACAATTTAAATTTTTAAATTAAAATGGTTCTTTGACATAATATCAGAACGTTGATGACAAAGCAGTCACGAGTTCGAATCTCTTCACCCTTATTTATTTGATAAAAATCAAGCACAAAATAATATAAACCTATACTGACCCAACATTAATCTCATATCATTGACCAAATAAGTTCCTTAAAGTTTTTATATAGAATAAAAATTATAAACACGCGCATAAACACACACATGCATGCATATCACTCTTAGACTCCAAATTATTAAAAAACAATAACGAAAAAAATACTAAATCCTCATATTTTTTAGCATAGGAACACTCTGCTTACAAATTTGATTTTTATAAATTACACTTTGTTAATTAGTTAACACTAGTTTATAATTACTATAAAAAGACAAAAAGAAAAAGAAAAAAAAGTCTCTATATATTAATAACCATCCTAGAAACACATTTCTTTTCTTCTCTCTCTTCTCGCAAAATGCCCTCCCCCCTTTATTTCTCAAATTTCCTATATTTTTAGAATTTTCAAAATGACGAGTTTTATTTTTTTAATTCTTAAATTCCCTTTCCGCACCAACCACCACAGTAGTTGAAGACGATTCGAGCTTGTTTGAAAACGCGAGCCGATCTATATTTTTAAAAATTTTAATTTATTTTTTATTAAAAGTTAATCTTTTTATATGTGTTGGGTTGTTTTGATGCGCTAATTTTAAAAATAATTTTTTTAAAATAAAAAAATATTATTTTAATGCATTTCAACATAAAAAACACTTTAAAAAGCAACCGCAACCATGCTCCCAAAATATTTAGCTAGCTTTAAAAACAAGGAATGAGTTTGCTTTAAATTTTCATTAATATTTCTATTTCAAATAACTACAAAAAAAACTTTCTGGAAAAAATTTTCATTGATTTTCATTAATATTTCTATTTCAAATCCTTTTGGTTTAAATACTTCAACTTAAAAGGATAACATAGTATCTTTTCAATGTGGGATTTGAAGCCCTTTAGTATATATACTCTATGTTCCCAAGAAAAAAATCATATTTTTTCAATGTGGGATAAAAAACTTTTTGGTTTAAATATTTCAATTTAAAAGGATAACATAGTATCTTTTCAATGTGGGATTTGAAACCCTTTCATATATATACTCTATATTTTTTCAATGTGGGATTTTTGCTATGAGTCATTATATACACCGCCCTAAGAGAATAGGGTGGCTCCCTCGCTAGCCTGTTCAATGAACACGCTAAAAGCTTTTTTTTTTATTAAGAAAATTATTAAATTACCCTTAGAATCACTTGATTATTGTAAGAATAGCAATGTGAAATGACAAGGATGACCCCAAAGCCCAGGCTAAGATTTTTGGTTCCAAGAATAATGAAGTAATTGCATTTTACATGTTAAAAGAAAATTTCAAAAACATTCCAAGAACAAAATTAATTTTTTTAAAGGGATTTTTTTTTACTGTAAAAAAAATTAAAAAATTTGAAAGAATCCCAAATAATTATATAGAATAACAAATAATCCACATGAAAAGAAATTTGACCTCCAAAACTAGTTTATTATTTTTTTTTAATTAAAAGACAATAACATTAATTCACTATTATAATTCACAAATGAATTTAAACATTTTACCCACGATTGATTCTTCCACATGTTTGTTGTTTCTTGTAATGTATAGTGTGCACTAGTGTTATTAAACCCGGCCCGACTTGGTAGCTGGACCGGTCCGGGTTTACTAAAAGATCGGCTTGGACAACAACCCGATCAAACCCGAGCAAACCTGGATGAGACCTGATTTTTTTTTTATCAAATATGGGATTTGAAACTCATTAGTATATAACTATATATACTCTATGTTCCAAAGAAAAAAGTCATGTTTTTTCAATGTGGGATAAAAAACCTTTTGATTTAAATACTTCAACGTAAAAGGATAACATAATATCTTTTCAATATGCGATTTGAAGCCCTTTAGTATATATACTCTATGTTCCCAAGAAAAAAAATCATGTTTTTTCAATGTGGGATAAAAAAACCTTTTGGTTTAAATATTTCAACTTAAAAGGATAACATAATATATTTTCAATGTGGGAATTTAAGCCCTTTCGTATATATACTTTATGTTTTTTCAATGTGGGATTTGAAACCCATTAGTATATATACTCTATGATCCCTTGGAAAAAAATCATGTTTTTTCAATGTGGGATAAAAAACCTTTTGGTTTAAATACTTCAACTTAAAAGGATAACAAATATCTTTTCAATGTGGGATTTGAAACCCTTTCGTATATATACTCTATGTTCCCATGAAAGAAGTTATGTTTTTTCAATGTAGAATTTGAAACCTATTAGTATATATACTCTATGTTCCCAAGAAAGAAGTTATGTTTTTTCGATGTGGGATAAAAAAAACTTTTTCGGTTTAAATACTTCAACTTAAAAGTTTAACATAATATTTTTTTGATGTGGGATAAAAAAAACCTTTTCGGTTTAAATACTTCAACTTAAAAGTTTAACATAATATTTTTTTAATGTAGAATAAAACTTTTTAAAATATTCTTTTAAATTTCATCGTTTACAATACATATAACCTATATTTACATGGATTTTGTTATATAAAATATTAAAACTTTATTTTTTTTAAATTTTTTTAAGTTGACCCGAGTTAATCCATAAAATCCTAGATCTGGTTTTTTAGCCAAATCAACCCTGAACCGGGTTTAGCACTCATGTGTGTACTTGTATAGTACAATATGTTTTAAGAAACCCCGGCACGGCAGCTGATATCGTGGAGCAATTTCATCATTGTTGATTGATCCAGTAGCTCTCAAAGATTTATTTCCACGACTAGCAGTTCCACTGCTGCACTGAAACGACATTGGATTTGATTGAAAGTGTACAAGGGAGGCCATCAATCTCTCAAAGAAAGAAAATAAAAAATGAATAATGAGGGGTGTAGTTTAAGTTTAACTTGTAAGGTATTGAATTTGCTCAATCCATCCCACCGGTTCTAGTTTTATAAACGAGATGATATGCCAGCGTGCTGTCGCGGGTTTATAAAATAAATACACTTGATAGTGTTATAATTGTAAATTAGCGCTAGATAAGTAATAACAATTAAAAGTATGATGGAGCAAATATTTCATGACAAAATAAAAATTGTGTTGGCGATCCAAAACTTAGAGACTGAACAAAATGATTTATAGCAATTTACAGTGTTTTGTGATGAAAGATACAATGCTTTCGTTACATGATTTAGCTTTTCAGTTAATAAAAAAAAATTACAAAACTAAATTCTCTACCAACTTAATATTAAAAAAAAAACCAACAAAGATAATTTTGGAAGGAAAAAAACCCATGAGAAAAAAACGTTGTAGCAATTGACAATGTTTTGGGAGGAAAACTATAACACTTTTCCCAATAAAATAAAATAAAAAACATTTAGAGAAACATTGTAACAATCCACAGTGTTTTGTGAGAAAAACTACAACGCTTTCCTCATATGATTTAGTTTTATTGTAATTATAATTCTTAACCAACTCAATATTAAAAAAAAATTGACAAAGATAATTTTGGAAAAAATCATAAAAAAATCACATGGAAAAACACTGCAACAATTCACAGTGTTTTAAAGAAGAAAAATTACAAAGTTAAATTTTTAATCAGCTCAATATTAAAAAAAATTGATAGAGACAATTTTAAAAAATAACAAAAAAAAGAAAAAAAAAGAAAAAAAATCATGTTGGAAACACTGTAGCAATTCACAGTGTTTTGTGATGAAAGTTACAGTGCTTCCCCATATGATTTAGCCTTATTTGTAATGACTTGTAATTGTAATTCACAAACAACTCAATATTAAAAAAATAAAATTAAAAAGGATAATTTAAAAAAAAACCATATGGGAAAAAATACTGTAGCAATTGACAGTAATTTTCAGAAAAAGTTATAGTGCTTTCCTCACATATTGTAACTGTAATTTTTAATCAGCTTAATATTAAAAAATAAAATAAAATAAAGATAATTTTGGAGGGAAAAAAACCATGTGGAGAAACACTGTAGCAATCAACAATGTTTCAAAGAAAAAAAATTAAAAAACCAAATTCTCAATCAGCTCAACATTAAAAAAAAATCGACAAATATAATTTTGAAAAATAAAGAAATAAATAGAAAAACTAAGTGGAAAAATATCACAGCAATCCACAGTATTTAAAAAAAAAATTACAAAGTAAAAATTTAAACCAGGTCAATATTTAAAAGGTAAAATCAACAAAAATAATTTTGAAAAAAAATAAATGAAAAAATAAGAAAAAAATAAGAAAGTTGAAAAAAAATAATTTTGCAAAAAAAAAAGAAAAAAAAGGAAAAGTTAGCCAAAAAAAAGAGAGGAAAAACACTGTCGATTACTGTTGTGATCCACAGTGTTTTGTGTGTGGGGGAACAGTTAATCCCCTACACGGTTTAGTTATATGTATAATAGCCTTATTTGTAATGACTTGTAATTGTAATTCACAAACAACTCAATATTAAAAAAATAAAATTAAAAAGGATAATTTAAAAAAAATTATAAAAAAAACCATATGGGAAAAAACACTGTAGCAATTGACAGTAATTTTCAAAAAAGTTATAGTGCTTTCCTCACATATTGTAACTGTAATTTTTAACCAGCTCAATATTAAAAAATAAAATAAAATAAAATAAAGATAATTTTGGAGGAAAAAAACCATGCGAGAAACACTGTAGCAATCAACAATGTTTCAAAGAAAAAAATTACAAAACCAAATTCTCAATCAGCTCAACATTAAAAAAAAAATCGACAAATATAATTTTGAAAAATAAAAAATAAAATAGAAAAACTAAGTGGAAAAATATCGCAGCAATCCACGGTATTTAAAAAAAAATTACAAAGTAAAAATTTAAACCAGGTCAATATTTAAAAAGTAAAATCAACAAAAATAATTTTGGGAAAAAAATAAATGAAAAAATAAGAAAGTTGAAAAAAAAATAATTTTGCAAAAAAAAGAAAAAAAAAAGGAAAAGTTAGCAAAAAAACAAAAAAAAGAAGAAGAAAAACACTGTGGATTACTGTTGTAATCCACAGTGTTTTGTGTGTGGGGGAAAAGTAAAACCCTCACACGATTTAGTATATTTGTTAATTTTAAGAATAACAAAGTTTACACAGTTATTAATTTTAAAATTTATTAAATTAATTAAAATATATACAAACTAGTTTGAATATCTATATTACTCAGGGAAAAAAATACGAAAAGGAGAGATCATGCAAAGGGAAAGAAGCACAAATACATTATCGTTATCCTTTCTGATCAAAAGTAGATTACTGATGTAGATGTCGTTATCCTTCTCTCTTGCTTTTAGCCATAAGAAAGCTTACACAATTATGATTCT
>Ga0325405_1003811_pt1 | contig 15470 bp, 6 predicted proteins | sample PopdelMetagenome_21_FD_205663 | JGI IMG/M metagenome (GOLD analysis project Ga0325405, IMG submission 205663) | Populus deltoides microbial communities from Bellville, Georgia, United States - Xylem-Control-R2 | ecosystem: Host-associated > Plants > Phyllosphere > Stem > Wood/Secondary xylem... | reverse complement strand
AAGTAATTTTCCCTATAGATATTTCCAGCTCCCTCCATTTTCTTCCCGTTTCCAAATAAGGCAAACAAAATTCTCCTTTTTGAGTTCTGCCATTTCCCTCTCTTTCAAAAGTACAGAGATGAAATTGCCTTTCCATATTTATTTTCTTTCCCTCCATTTAGCTGCTGCTCCTTTTCCTTCCTTCCACGTGGACCAATTGTTGACTTCTATAACCATCAATGGGGATGGTAAATATCTATTTTTTTTATAAAAAAAAAACATAAAATAATTAATTTTATTAGTCAATTAGTCGCGCGTTGTCATGGGAAGTTTTTTTTCCTCGCAATGTTATACAATTTAGCTGAGACTCAGAAGAAAACATGAATTTTAGAACAGTCCGGATGCCAAGATAAATTGGGCGGGAGTTCATTTAATTTTTTTTCCATTCAATTTAGCGGTGTCTTCGTAGTTTAGTTGACTTGAAAACAAAACTAATTTAATTTTAAAAAAACAAGAAATACATTGAAGTTTAACTTATCTTTTATCTTTTTTTCAATTGGGTCTTTCTTAGTCAATTTCTTTTAATTGGTTTAAAAATAAAAAATCAACCTGAATATAAAAAATCCCGAGTCTCGGTCTATTTTTTTAGCAATTTAAAGAAAAAAAAATACATAAATGAAACTCTTCTCATTGAATATGATCTATTAACACCAAGAACAACGAGTTTTGTCGTCAAAAAATGAATGCTTGCTAATATTTTCTCTTTACTAGCAATAATCCGACAACTTTTTTCCTTCTCTCAAACTCAGAGATTAAAATGCAACAAAAAATAAAGTTTTGGATTGAACTGCTTAAACTCCAAACACAAGGGACCAAAAATAATTTTTGCAAACCCAAAGAGGAAATTTGTGAAAAAGATGTTGCCAATAAATTTTGTTTTTAAAAAGGACCTTTAAATTTTTATGTCATACAATTTTGGTTAAATCGGACTATTCTATGTATAGCACCAAGACAATTGCAAGACTTTTTTTGAGGTCGAGATAACTACATAAAAAATAGACCAAAAAAATCATCTATCTTAAATCCCAATCAATACAACATTGAGGGATCTAATTGAAAATAAAAATTGTAGATGATTGAAGAAAAAGAAAACAAAAAAGATCAGAGTTCACACTATTTTTTTATTTAAAAAAAAGGGCTTACCATTGTTCTTTGTTTTCAGTTTTGGTTCCTTTACCTTTAATTCTTTGCAACAACCAAATTGATTTTTTTCTTCATGAAATCAAGCACAAACCCGATGTTGGGATTGTTTGAAAGAATTATGAAAAACAAATAAAATACAAATAAAAAAAATTCATCAACACAAAACTTTAATCAACACAACATTAAAGAATGAATTTGAAGAACATAATCGGCAACTGAAGTGAAAAAAAATAAAATGAGAAAAAAAGAAGTAAAACACTATGAAAACACAATATTTTAAGCCACAAGCCCCAATACATTATTGATGACTCTTTTTTTAAAAAAAAATTGATTTTAATATTCAGAATAGATAGAGAAACATTTAAATTAGTGCCACCGGAAAATAGGAAATTTACTACTTATAGGAAACTAAGAAATTATTGTTCACGTTACTTTTTAGACTCTACAGTCACCATTACATATTTGACTGGGACGGTTGATAATGGGATCAATCGTTGTAATTGATCAAGAAGCTGCTTTCAAGTTTCTCAATCACACTCTAAACAAAAAATAAAAATAAAATTGATTCACACCAATCCTGCCTTTTATGCAATTAGTGTTCTTGCTCTCGAAGTAAGTTGGCCATATCCTTTTCTTATTTGATGTACCTAGGTCATAGGCACTCATAATATATATGATCATTAGAACTACACAATCAATTATGAGCAGACTGCCAATTAATGTCCCAGCAAATGAGGGATACTGTAAATGAAATGAGCTAGATTATTGTTCTCATGGGAAGATTAATACCAACATCACTGCATTAGAAAACTATAAAGAGTTTGAATCAAAGCAAATGCTCAGATATGTTGTTCTGATGAGCTATCAAGATTCATCCTGCCATATCTATTGTCAGTGCAAACAATTATACATGTTTAAGAAATGTTAGTTGGAATTCATAATTATACCTCGGATCACCCACCTTGCTTAGAGTTCATTAAGTCAAATTAGTTCCAGTTCAATTTTAAAGTATATATTTTGTGTTTGACTTCCATGAAATTAGAAAATTGTTGTAGATGATACACAGATCTATTGATCATGCATTACAAGAGAGAGAAAGGTCAAGTCATGCATCTATATCTTCGTATATAAAATCATAGTATCATGACCTTCCATGGGCGCATAAGAGTTTTTGTGTCGCCACCTTGCCCTGCTAGTTATCAAAGGAGAGATCACCATCACATCTAATGGCTGCTGCATGTTCCCATCATCATAACACAACGTCAAGAACCAAGAGCAGAGGAGAAAGGAAGAGAAAATGCCATTATCGATGTAATACTTAAACGTTGGTGAAAGAAACCTCAATGCTAAGTCAGCAATAATAACTAGTATACCATTACCTGAACATGCAAATGAACCCCAAGTAATTAGAGTCGTAGTGGAAATGAAGAAGCATAGAGGGAGACCACAAAAAAAAAAAAAAACAGAGGCAAAGAAAAAGGAGCAACAAACTAGGGGAAGAAGGAAACAAGATAGTTTGAGATGGGGAGGTGGTCAAGAAAATTTGGTTATAAAAGATAAGAAGGTATTTTATGGGATAAAAAACCGTAGAGGGTGGCCACCGAAATCAAAGAATGTTGGCAATCAAAGAATCAAATCTCGATATGGTTTTTGAGTGGAATCACAATGCAAATTTTAATAATGAAATGATTATATTTGAAAGAGTTTTTTTGGTTATTTGGGCTTGCAGCCATATGGTTTAAATTTTATAGGCCACTCATTAATATTGACAGCACACGTCTATATAAGAGGTTTGATAAAAAGTTGTTGATTGTAGCTGCTTTTATAGAGATAATGTGATATTCTTTTTAAATTTTTCTTTGGTCAAAGAGAAAATAATTATAACTAAAAATGATTCTTACTTTTACTGCTGCGATACATTAATGATGAGTGTGTGTGTGTACGCGCGCGTGTTCAAATATTAAGAGTGGAATGGAAAAAATATGGCATATACCCTTAAGATATCATCAATATTGCACCCAACACTCTATAAGTAACTTCAATTGCAAATAAAAATTTGGTGAAGACGTGTTATGAATCATTAAAACATAAATTCAATGTGTGGTTTGTAAATATATGAAAGACAAACCCATCATATCAAGAATGGCTTGAGTGTTAACCAAAAAAAAACAAGTGCACTATCTTATTATGTGTTAGCAGTTTGACAATATAATAACCAATATATCAAAAGCCTTTAATCACGTCTTGAAAGTTGCCAGTACAATACATGTTTCTACTTTAGTTCAAATGACTTTTAATAGGAGTGATATTTATTTATTTTTGAATGAAGAGGGCTTGCATCTGATTTCATTACACGTGGGATAATATAGTCTTCAACTATATAAGTTAAATTAACAAGCAGGGATAAATCAAGAGATCATACTGCAATGTTGTTCAACATCGAACATGAAGTTTTCCATGTAAATATCTTTATAAAACCTGATGTGAAAAAATAAATTTGATGAACAATCAAGTTGAATAAAGAAATGTGCATATGTGGTAAATAACAAATAATTTATTGATTATGCTCGCATGTTCTTGCATGTTACGTAGAAAATCATATTGATTATGTCCTATTAGTTTAATAGCCATTACATTATCTAGAGCTACATAAATGCATTTAAAACCCCATTTTAATGAAACTAGACTCTTCTTGATGGAGACTTGATTTGATTGCATAACAATATAGATGCAAGGGAGGGGCATGTTCATTTATAGACATAACATATACAATCAGACAATTTATAATATAAAAACTTATCCAATGAGACAACATATGTTTCTTATTATCATAAGTATACATACAAGATGTTATTTGTTATTGTCGTATATCCATGTTGTTTTGATAGTGCATATTATATTCTAATGAACAATAATAAATTATGACTTATAGAAATGATTACATAAGATTTTGCATACTCAAGGTGGTGCTTTAACTTCACATGAATGACATTCATGTGCTCGAGGTGTTGTTTATTCTTCATAGAGGGCATCCACATGATTAGGCTAACGTTCTCAGTATGTTTACATCAGATTCATATGGTAAAGACAAAGATTCTCATTATCTTGCTCCCAACCCCTTTATTAAGTCTACCTTGTGATTGTAAGACAAACACATATTGGATGATATATTTATCGGGATTGTAGGTATATTTTAATTATAGTTAAATTACCACTAATATGACTAGTATATTAATTTCACGATGTCAAACACATATTTAATGTGTTTACTTATATTGTAGGATGATGATAAGATGTATTGGTGGCAATATAAGTCGATGCATTTATGTGAACGTGTGATGCTATACATCGTACATGCAATTTTTTCCTACATTACTTGCCTGCAACATATCAAGCTTGATCATGACTTCCTTTGTGTCTTGATTGAGCGTGGGTCTCATACGTTCCATTTTTTAGGAGGTAAAATGGCACCTATATTGGAGGACATAATTATTTTGCTTAGCCTGCCTATTAATGAAAAACCAATTACAGCAGAGAGGGTTTGTGACTGAAATGAGCTATACAAACATGTATTTGAAGTGACACCTCCTCCAAACATGATTAAAAAGGGTAACATATGGCTTAAATAGCTTGAGATGACTTTTACAAACCCTTTAAATGATGTCAATTATGAGATCTTGTGCAGGTATATGATGACTTACAAATTACACAAATAAATATTTGTGAAATTTAGTTTGATGAAGAGATATTGCATAAGTATGCCAGATCGTACGTACTGTATATGTTTAACATATTGTTCACGAATCTCAATGAAAATTACGTATCACCGTGTTACCTTATATTCTAGAGGACTTTAACAAGATTTTGTTATATAGTTAGGCCTCGGTCGTATAATTGTTTTTATAATTTTTTTAGCTTGGTCAAGTTGAGATTTGAATATCTTATTTTTCAGATTTATTTTGGAGAAATATAATTTTAAATCAAAATCTTACTGGTGAACATATGAACAAAGACAATAAGGTTAAGTGTTGTTGGAATATTAATATTGTTGTAGGCTTTCTTGTTTAAGAAATTATTAATATTGATTATTTTTTAAATTTTCCTAGTTAGGTCGTTTAGAATTTAAATTCAAACATTTACAAGTGAACGAAGTAAACATTGATACATGTTATTACTAAAACCAATTACCATTATACATGTAACAATTGACCAGTTCAAATGATTTTTCTTGAAAACCAAAGAAAATACAAGAAAAGAAATACTAGTTAAAAATGGGCAAGAAAAATATAGTTTTTTTTATTTAATTCATAATAAGTCTAAAAGAAATTTTAATTATAAGCTCTTTGGGTTTTCTTTGTAATCAAATAGCATGTCTTAATTGCTCATAGATAATAGATTTGAGAATTTCAAAGTACAAATTTTATTTTAGAGTTTAAGTTATTTCTTTCTTTTAAAGATGGAAAGAATGTGACAACACATACCACACTAGCCACATTATCCTGGTAATCGACCATGTTAGAGTATGTGTGTAATCACGTAAGAAATTTTAAGATTATTTTTTAAGGTTTAGTGTTAGTGTGTGGGGTTTGAATTTTAGTGTTAGTGTTTAGTTTTTAATGTTTGGATTATGGTTAAGATTAGTTTACGGTTATGATTAAGGTTAGGGGTTTGGATTAAGGTCAGTTTTTATCATTTATAGTTTGAGATTTGGATTAGGGTTAGGATTTGGGGTTAGTAGTTTGGATTGGGTATTATTTAGGGTTTTCATTTAGAGTTAGTTTGGGGTTTGGTGCACGTTGTGTTTTCCAAACACAATATCTTTAAATGTCACAACTTCTAAATGTAACTTTGTTATATGTCGTGTTTAGAAACCATGATATGTACCAAATTATGCTATTTCACCAAAAAAAAAATTATGTTATGATATTTAGCTTTTTTTCCCCGCTCCAAGCCACACATAAAAAACCTATAGACAACGATCTATATTGAAAATATAACCAAACATCAAAACAAATATTATGGATTTTTGCACTAGAAATTTCAAATTTCCTTATTAGGCAACTACGATTTAGAAACTAGCTTGAGAATCTCTCTTTTGTAAACGTCAACAACAAACAATTTGATGAAAGAGGAGAAGATTCCATAACAAAAGCAACAATCTTTTTTTTTTAAGTATGATTTGTGATTTAGGATTTAAGTCTTATACAATATATGGATTTAAATTTTGATGATGATTTTGATTTAGAATTTAAGAGATTTTGGATTTAAACTTGTCAAATTTTGTGATGTTGAGGTCTAAGATTTTGTGTTTATGGCATAAGAGAGAGAAAATTACATGATACATTGATTTTTGAGATTGGTTTTTTATTTTTGCATTTGTATTATATTATTATATACAAGGATAGATTCATTTTAAATCTTATTTTAAATTTTAGGTTCATGAGAATGATTAAACTATGGGAGAGTCAAAATAATTTTCTCTTCTAATTATAATTTAATTTTAATATACATGTATTTTCACTTTGCCTAACCCTGTAAACATGGAAGGAAAGTACAACATTTGGATTTCTGCCATGATTTTAAAGTTGGGCTATCTAAAATTTCTATCTATGATTACTCTGTGTGTGTATTCATGTTTTAAACATGAATGGTATATACATATAATACCTTACAATTAAATAAGAAATGAATGTTTTTTTTTTTTTTAAATAGTATGTGAGAGAATAATTTAAAATAGAAAAAAGTGCTTTTTATTAAAGATGCAATTAATTAATTTTTTCATCAACCAATTTTTTTAAAGTTCACAGAAAATGTGAAAAGTAATTATTTCCAGAGAAAGTATTTTTCACAAAAAAAAAACCCAGTATCAAACCACAATTAGTTTTATACGTGTCACAGGAGAGATTATTACATGGAAATGATTCAATGATAAACCAAGTTATTCTAAGGCCCCGTTTGTTTGTTGGAAAGTAGTTTTCTTTTAAAAAGTGAATTTCGGGAAAGTGAATTATTTTCTGATGTTTGGTAGTGTAATGAAAAATAAGTTGGAAAACACTTTCCAGTGTTTGGTTATGTCATGAAAAATAAACTGGAAAATAACTTATTAATGTTTTATTTTTCTCAAGTTTATTAAAATAATGAGGAACAAATCTTATAAATTAAAAAGTTGAATGAGAATGAAATTGAAAAAAAAATATAATTTCATAAATTATCTCAAATAAAATAAATAATAATCAAAATAATAGAGATCAAATCTAAAAAATAAAAAAAAATAAAAGATGAAGAAATTAAAATAATAATAATTAATATTTCATAAATTATTTCAAATAAAATAAGTAACAATCAAAAAAATAAGGACCAAATTTGATAGATAAAAAATTTCAATAAAAAATGATAAGGGAAAATCAAATAACAATTATAAAAATAAGGACCAAAATTAATATAAAAATTAAATTTTGAAAGATGAAATTGAAAAATAAATATTCAAAATAAAAAATATATATATAGCAATCAAAAGTTTGAGAACCAAATTTCTAAATATGATATTTCTAAATTTTTCATAATTTTCGGAAAAATTTTTCCGCTCAAATTTTTCAGGAAAACACTTTTTTGGAAACCAAGCCAAATTTTTCTTTGACTGGAAAGTATTTTTCATTGACCAATTTTTCTAACGACAAATAAATATAAAAAAATTTAAAAAATAATTTTTCAAAAAATAAATTTCAAAAAACAAACATGTCCTAACATCATAACGTAATCTTAATGTGGTAATGCATGAAACATCTTTGTTGACAATTATTTTTTATTACAGAATAAAAGGATATTTATCCATGACTTGGTCATGCTGTGCATGTGAATTACAGGTTTGCACCATGTGAACTTTCAAAACTTATCTTTCAACGGGCTTGACCGTTTGTTTTTGCAAAGTAATAAATGAATACTAAAAAATTAACAAATACAAATAAAAACATCAATAAAATTATATATATATATATATATATATATTAAATAAATTGAATTAAGATTATTAGTAAAATATTGACTTTTTCCCTCGAACTGAAAAAAGATTGGGTTCTCTTAAGTTATAAATTAATTAATAAACTAAAGATTGTATTTTCTAAAAATTCATAAAATAAAAATTATCAAACATATGAATAGAAAAATATTAAATAAAAAATATAGGGTAAAGCGTACACTTTTGTTTCATGGTTTTGGAAAAGGAGGTTGGGTTTTTTTTCTTCTGAAATTAGAAATTAAATTAACATTATATAAATATTAAAAATAATTCAATTAAAAATATTGGTAAGGTCTAATATTTTCCCTTTAGTTGAGTTTTTGTTCTTTAATATCCAAATTTGAGTTTTTTTCTTTCATTTTTTTTTATCTTTTGTAAAATTGTGTTTTTGTTTTGATGCACAAATCTTCGTGATACTCACAATATAAAAGAGATGAATGGAAAAAAAAATACTTAATATATTAAAAAGAGCCAAAGCTCATTCAAAAAATATTGTTCACCTAGATTTTTTTATATTGTTATTGAAACAATGTAATAATGATTTTGCTCCTCACACTGATTATTGGGGCTCTTAACAAGGAACATTAATCATTATCATATTAATAGGGGATAAATAAGTGTTTTTCATTTTAATTGTATAATAAAATGATCAAAATATCCATGAAATAAAAAAATAGAATTAGAATCAATGGAAAATCTGTATGTAATTATCATGTTAGAGGAGGGACAATTCAATATTTGACTGGGCATAAAAAAAAAATCACACATTGAAAAGACCAAAATATCATTGGAAGCTAAAATATTAAAACTAGCCTCAATTCTTTCTTTTTTTTTTTTTTTTTCATAATGGCTTTTTCATTATTACCATGTTAGTTGAAGACCAATTGGATCTTTTAATAAAGAAAGAAAATAATAAAATAATAATTGCCATGTATAGAGCACTTGTCGACACATGAGAGACGCTCGCGTATATGCACCGCCTCTCACTAGCAAAACAATGTCTTTCTATCGTGTTGTTGAAAGCGTCACCACACCCTATTTCTATTGGTGCGGAGTGTGTAGGTGATAGTGGAGCGGTTTATTACCGGTGGATTTTTTTTATTTTCTCACTTCTCCCATAAAAATTACAACTTGACCTTCTTTGTTGTTGATAGTTAAACTGCAATCCTTAATTTTTTTTTTCATTGGCCTTTTTGGAAAAAAAAATTTGGTTTTCAATTTCATCCTTGAATCCAAATTTATGGTATTATTTTTTCCAATCTGGTCCTTATTATCTTGATTTATAATTTTTTTCCTTGATCTTTTTGGAAAAGTTTTATTGGTTTTTAATTTCATCTTTCAATCCCAATTTATGGTATTATTTTTTCCAATTTGATACTCATTATTTTGATTTTTAATTTTTTTTCTTGGCCCTTTTGTAAAATTTTATTTATTTTTAATTTTATTATTCAATCAAAATTTATAGTATATTATTTTTACCAATTTGGTACTCATTCGTTTTTTCCTTTTGTTTAAGTTATTTTTCTTTTCGATTTTACCTTTCAATCAAAAAATTATTTTTGTTTCTTATATTGATTGATGCTCATTCTTTTGATTTTTTTTGTTCCTTATGCTAAATTTATTTTTCTTTTCAATGTCACCCTTCAAGCAAATATAAAATTTATTGTGTATTTCAATTTTCATCCTCATTCTTTTAATTCATTCCGTTTGTTTTGTATCCTTTTGTATAATTGGAATTCTTTTTTCAATGTCATCAATGAATATTCAATTAATCAGGAATTGAACTTCATTGTTTTTTTAAATAGAGTATTTCAGGTCCAAAGACCTTGGTCATGGGTTGACAAGGTTTTTTTTTATAAAAAAATTGGATTTATAATTTTCTTTAATTTTTTTCTCTATCATGTTATTTTAATCTTATGATCTGGGCCGCGAGTTTGGTGGAATATCTCGAGTTGGCTCGACCCTAATTATCTAGGTTACAGATTTGTCATGTTAACTTAGATTGATCAAAGTTGATTTGTTGAGGTCTTTTTTTATTCCATTATATTTAATGGCCAATAAATTAAGCTATATCGTTTGTCCATTTTTGAAAAAATATGTTCCTCAAGTTATCACAATCACTTTTTTTAAAAAATTTTTGATCCATCTACTATAAAGGTGATGGGTTTGACAGCTTGCTAAACTTATATGTACTTGAGTTTAGCGCGTAGCTAAACCAAAGGATGTTGAGTCTGATATATTGTCAGACCTACATGTATTTGCACTCAATACGTAGCTAAACTAAATGATGTTATGTGCATCTTGTCAGATCCCCATGCATATGGGCTCAACGTGTAATTGAACACATAGGTGTTGGGCCATGAAACAAGCTAGACTCATGTCATCTGAGCTTGGCATCCTGTCAAGACTAGGTATGTTCAGTTAATGCCTTATTTTTTACCCTCTTAATCATGGGTTTGTATATATAATATGTTGATTCATTAATAGCCCCCTAAGTTTTTATATATGAAATACACAAAGATTTGAAAGGTTATCAGCTTTAATGAAATACTTTTACCTTTCCCATGAGATTTGTCTATCCCACGTAGAACTACTGTGATTCTTGTGGCCATGTGGCTCATCCTTATTGAATGAGATGGCCAAGTGTCCTATCTTAATTTAAAAAAAGGTGTCCATAGGAAAATAAAATGGCGGCGTACATTTAATGCAGTAATTATATAGATTTTTAGAGATCTGAGATGACATGAAAGGTTATTCATCCAATGGTGAGGATGAAAAATTATTTCCTTTATAACCCTAGTTGTTCTTGCTTCCATATTTTCTTTTACTTTCACTTTTTATAATCTCTGTAAAAACAATTTTGTTGAAGAATTATTGAGGAAGTTTTGCTATATTATGAGAAGAAACCATCATTTTAAGTATTTCCCACCATAGATTTATTTTTTCTTCTTATTCAATAGAAAAATAGACCTTAAAAAAGTTAAATCTGACCCTACAAGTAGGGATATTGTTTTTTCCAGTAAAGAGTTCACATTCCAACCTGAAATTGAAGGAAATAGTAAAGACGGAGGTCCATCACACTGGGCCCCAAAACTAAAGGGGTGGAACCCCAATGTCCACCTTTAGTAGGGTGGAAGGTAGTTCTCCTTGTTAGAGAAGTCCTTCCCTTACTATTATTAGGGAACCTCATGGGAGAGAAATGCTACCTCAGACCCTTGAGAATGATGCCCTTAACACCTTCAATATACAAGAGGTGACATTTGTCAATTGTCTGTGGTCAGGAGAATATATATAGCTCAACTGCCTTTCAGGGTTAATCGAATTAGTTAACTAATCCCGGGTTCTACTTGGGGATATTTTGAAATTACAACCTTCATATGCATATATGAATTGGGGTATTCCTTTCTTCTCTAATGGTTTCTGAAGAAAGTTTTTAGATATTCCTTCCCTCTCTCCTATCTACCTTTGATAAGTCACTCAGGCTCATTGGAATCGAGCATACCATGAACATATTTAAGACTTATTACCATTTGGTTACTGGCATTAATGGTGGAAACAATATTTGTTGGTTTTTTACCTTTACTAGCCGACCCACAGAAGCCATAGAAGGTACTTTGTAAGGCAAGTCTGCACATATCAAGAAATGAAAGGGGAGGTAGCTGATAATTAGATATAATGGGCAACAAATCTAGGTTATAAGTAAATCTTTGGGTTATTACCTTATATATATAAGGAATATTTCCTCATGATAGTATTGATGATGGATAAATATCTTTTACACAATATTGATGAGGAATAAATATCCCTTATAATATTTATATTGATAAAAATATAGCAGGCCAGTAGGAGACTTTTATACAGATAGGGATGTAAGGAGATGATTATTCTTGTGTCTTTTAACATAAATTGTTAAAAGTCAATAATAAACATACAAATCCTCATGACTTAATATAAGGACTAAAAAGATTATTAACTCCATATGTATTTGGACTTGGAATGATTCCAAACATAGAACTGTTAGGATTCTTGTAACTCAATGGCTCATCTTCATTGAAAGAGATGCTCATGTGGCTTATCTTTATTTAAAAAAGGTGTCCCTTGGAAAAAAAATGGCAGTGTGCATTTAATATGATTAGAAATCCAAAAACAAAACCTCTAAACATCCTAGAAACTAAAATGAAACGAAATAAAAAAATCATTTCAAGTTCTGACTTATTTTTTATATGATTAGAAATCTAAATCACCTCCAATGAATACCCCCTTTCAAGATGAACCATGGACATCAAGATTGATGTTTTTTGTCATTGAAATGTGGCTAACTGCAAACTCTCCCCCCTCCTTATCTCTAGCAACCGTCTCTCTTCTCTCTTAGTGTATAAGAACTAAAACAAAATAAAAATAAAGTTTATAATAAAAATATAAATATCTAAAACTATAGTAATAAAATATATCAAGATTAAAAAAAATAGATTAAAAAAATAAGGAATCAAATTTTAATTTCATGTTCCTCGTGAACAACAACTTTTGCACTGAGGCGTCTATGTCTCTTACTACATGAGCTAACAATGTACTAGCTCTTTTATTTTATTTTATAATGGTAAAATTGTAAATGTATTGGAATGCAATAATATAGCTCCCATAAACATTTGTTTTCATTTTTTTTTTCCTAATTTGCCTAGTATAATCCACCTCCCTTTCATACTTGCCACATTGCTTGCGCCACATAACCTTGTTTAAATGGCTCTAATGAAGGGTGTTTAGCAATAGATAATGTAGATACTTCTATGTATGATTAGTTATGTATTAATTTGGATTGATAGAAATGAAATGTAGTTAGGTCAAAACTTCCACTAACCAAAAATAGAGATGAGATTCGGGGGGTTCAATGTAATCAAGATAAAATATTAATGGGACTTTTATGGAATTTTGTAAATTGATTTAAATTATTTTTTAGTTTTTTATTTGAGTCAAAATTTTTATTTTGTAAAACATAAAAAATAAATTAAATTTATGAATTACAACTTATATTATATTCTTTCTACAAAAAATTGATTTGAGTCAATTTTAACAAATATAAATCTAATTTAAAGCTTTTTAACTTATTTTTGTTATAACTTATTTATAAAAAATAACTTTTAAATTATGATTCAAATTCAAAAATTATTTTTTATAACTCACACTAGACAACTTAAATATCTAGTTTTTGGGGTAACATTTTCAAAAGGAAAACCTGCTTCCGTGAACATTTGTCACAATTTCCAGGTAAGCAAGAGATGTCTGGCAGTTGAGGAATTAATTAAAATTTATTACCTAATAACATGCAATAAAATGATAGGATTTAAGAAGGTTACAACTCACAATCAATGATTATCTTGTTAGAACATGAGAGTATGTTATCATGATAATCTAAATCGACCACAATTATATATAAAATAAAGGCCTACTTTATGCTCTCTTTTTTTTTTACAAAACATTATTTAAATTTAAATATTTTAGGATCAAGACAACTATAACACCTAAGAGAAAATGAATTAGGAGTATCACTAATATTAATAAATAATACAAATTAATTAAAATAAATACAATAACAAACAATATAATTAAAATAAATACAATAACAAACAATAAATATTTTAGAAAAAATTGGATTGATTTCCAGAAAAGTGTTTTCCTTTTATTTTAGGTAGAAAACACTTTTCAGAAGTTGTGAAAAAATTAGAAATATTATATTATTTGTTGATTATAACAAATTTGGTTCTCAAACTTTTGATTGCTATATATTTTGTTTTTCAATTTCACCCTTTAAAATTTGATTTTTATATTAACTTTGGTCCTTATTTTATGATTGTTATTTTCTTTTCTCTTATTATTTTTTAATTAAAATTTTTAATCTGTTAAATTTGATCCTCATTCTTTTGATTGTTACCTATTTTATTTGAATCAATTTATAAAATTATTATTATTATTATTTTAATTTTATCATCTTTCAATTTTTTTATCTGTTAGATTTGATATCTATTATTTTGATTGTTATTTATTTCATTTAAGATAATTTATTAAATTAGAATTTTTTAAACTTTCGTTCTCATTCAACTTTTTAATTTGTAAGATTTGTTCCTCATTATTTTAATAAACTTGAAAAAAAATATTAATAAATTATTTTCTAGTTCATTTTCCATGACATAACAAAAAACTGAAAAGTATTTTTCAATTTATTTTTCATGACACTACTAAATATTGAAAAATAATTTACTTTCCAGGAATTCACTTTCCACATAAACCACTTTTTAAAAAAAACTACTTTCCAGCAAAAAAACAAGTCTAAATTAATTAATAAGTAAGTTGACTCAAAGATATCTTAATTATTATAAAAATAAACAAATACCATATCTGAGACAAGTTGAGATAAATGTTTTGCATAAACTTTTTTTTTCTTTTTTTCTAGAAACTCCAATCTTATTTTAGGACAAATTAAAATGTAAATTCTGACTTGGCATACCCTAATACGCTAATTGCATATTACAGTAATAAAAATTTATTAGACTTCCCAAAATGGATGGATTAAGGTTCTTAGTGACGGTTGGACACAGACAATTATTACAGATAGATTTTTGCATTTATTATTCTGATTTTATTTTCATACAATAATGTCAGCAATTTAGTGTGAAGTACGGCTCCTTTATTTAGCCATAATATTATATACTGTTTTTATTTCCATATTTAGTGAAGTACGGCTCCTTTATTTTACTATTTATACGTGTACGATACTTTTGGTTAGTAAACTTATTTATCTATTGATGGTTTATTTAATATATTTTTGATGGTTTTGATGTCAAAAATAATAAAAAATTTATTTTAATTTATTTTTAAATAAAAAAACAAACATTTTTAAAAAATATTTTCCAATTCAATCTCAAACACTCTTTTCAAAATCAAAATTAAGCATCCTACCTTCATCAAATTGACATTTATTATGTAGATGAATGAATCTAACTTGTTTAATCACCTAGTTTTTTTATTTAATAGTAAAAGATATTTTCAAATCAATTTATATATTAATTAAGACTTTTTTTTCAACAATTTTAAGGATACATCCCCATTCCAGTACCATATATTTATAAAAATTTAGTATTTTTTTAAAAATACTAATTTATTCCAAGATTTGAACTCTAAAACAATATAATTATCATATATCTTTAACTAGGAGACCGATTATTGAGGAATTTTTGTTCACCTAGTTTTCAAAACCTTATAAAAAACATATAAAATCTAT
>Ga0325405_1003808_pt1 | contig 15479 bp, 17 predicted proteins | sample PopdelMetagenome_21_FD_205663 | JGI IMG/M metagenome (GOLD analysis project Ga0325405, IMG submission 205663) | Populus deltoides microbial communities from Bellville, Georgia, United States - Xylem-Control-R2 | ecosystem: Host-associated > Plants > Phyllosphere > Stem > Wood/Secondary xylem... | reverse complement strand
GGTGAGAAGGCTGGTGGGGCCACTGCCAGATAAGATAAGCTGTCTGCATTTATTGTCCTGATGCATAAATTGCAAGATATCTGAGGGCACGGAACTGGAACGTCAAGAAGGCACTAAAAATGCTGAAAGAAACCTTAAAATGGAGAGCAGCACACAAACCAGAAGAGATTCGCTGGGTATGCCGGCATTTTTTATCCTTCTTGGTTTTCTCTGTCTTTAAGAGGAAAGATCCGCTCTAGCGTTTAAGTCTTAATCAATGCATGAAATCTTGGTAGGGATAAACTTAATTGAATTTAATAAATTTTTTATAATTTTTTTTATCTGATAAAATTAAGAATAAATTATATATCGATATGATTGAAAAAAAAAGTCAAACTGAAACAAATTATATTACTTAATTAATAATTTATCAAATATTAAATGATAAAATTTTAAAAAGAAATAAGCAAGAAAGATTTTTAAAAATCCAATTGTAATGGATAAAAAGAAAAAAAGAAAAAAAGAAAATAATGTCGAGGCTCATGAGCTTGGAACAACCCACATGCCTTGACCTTTTTTGAAATATCAAGCCAAGTTGTTTCATACGGAGAAAAATCTATTTTGCATTCATATTTTGATAAAAAGAAAAAAACACCCTAAACATCTCATAAAACATATTCATAACCTTTAATAATCTAAAAATTGACTCTAAAATCTACAATCAATCTGAAATTAAAATTCTTTTCAGACTTAGATCTACTATTTCAGTCAAATTTTTAGGGAAAAAACACTTAGAATAAACTTTTTCTATAAAAAAAACCCATTGACACTGAAATTATTTTTTTATGGCCAGAATCTGTCTCAACCAAGACTTTCTTTTTCTACCATCAAAATCCAACCATTTTCTCTCTTCTCTCTCAAACTAAGGACCAAAAATAAGAAAAATAAAGTTTGAGACCAAAATTGAATGTCATAAATTTTTAGGGACTGAAAATTTATAATTTGAAAAGTTTAAGGATCAAAATAAATATTTAGCCCCAAGTTTAAAAATATCACCTCTTTATACCGTATTCTTCATTTTAGTCTCTTGTCTCTTGAATCTTGTCCTTCCTTAATAAGTAGGTTTTAATTGTGCTATTAATTTGAGCATATAAGGGTGTAATTAGAAGGAAAAAAAGGATGAAAAAAAACAAATTACTGTTACAATCACCAATGATCTATCTCTCGTCGAAAAGTGGCGTGGGAAACAGGTAACAGTATTTTCCCCCACTTTTAGATTATTTGTAATATCAACCTTAATGCAAACCGTCGTGACAGTATTTTGTGTAACCCATTATGCTTGGCATGATGGTGAGATCTTTTGTACTTTGAAGTGTGTACAGAAATATCAGTTTTCAGGGATCAAATTCAAAAGTGATATGCTTAGCTTTATGTTGGTTACCTGTAATAACGGTAAGTTCATCTTGACTGCAGAACTCCAAGTCAATAAAAGGACAAATTAAGTATTTGTTGGTGTATTGCATGGAGAATGCCATTTTAAATTTGCCACCAGAAAAGGAGCAGCTGGTCTGGCTGGTTGATTTCAATGGTTTCAATTTATCGCATATTTCATTGAAGGTGACACGGGAAACAGCCCATGTTTTACAAGACCATTATCCTGAATGCCTGGGTTTGGCAATCCTGTACAACCCTCCAAAATTCTTTGAACCTTTCTGGATGTTAACCCCTTATCTGTTCCCGCTGTACTTTTCAAAATTTCTAATTGTCGGATTTAGAGAATTTTTACTTTATTCTGGCTCTTGCAAATATAAAGTTTTGATTATAGATTGTGCTCAAGGTAACAATGTACACTGCCTAAATGAAATGCTAGAGATTAGTTTACAACTACGACCATGGATCTTTTTGCAGCATGCCATGTGATCGTACACCAATATCTGCCTCAATATCGAGAGATTTTAAACCCTCGACACTACTTCACGTAAGCTTATGGCTCCCTCTACCCCCAGCTTATCGCTTTTCAAAACCAGGGCTCTGGTGTCCTACATTGGGCAATACCAAACCATGTTAGGCCCCTTCTCTCATTTTTTTCCCCACCAATATGCACTACACGGACCTTTTGGTGAATGTGTCATTTCTAATGTTATCCGTTCTTGTGTTACTGTACACCTTAACATGCAGATCTCACTGCTACTGCCATCTTATGAGTATCTTGTTGTTTTGATACCCAACATTCACTACTATACACAAGGGCTGGCCTCACCTCCATTCTATAGAAATTACCTGGCGTTTTATGTTCTCTTTTCTTAGTACTTGGTATTGAGACACTATTATAATTTCAAGAGTTCAACTTGTGGTAATCTGTCTGCTTTTTTGTTGTTTCCAATCTTTAATGTCATCATTGTATTTGTAAAATTTGATGCAAAACTGTTTTAGTTCCAATTGTGAATTGTATGGGACAGTGGTTAGTTTCAGTTTCAGTATTTTGCACATTAGCATTAGCCAAGGGGCATTCCAGTGTGTTTTGTGGAGTCACAGTCCTGTTTTGCTGCTATTAGATTATTTTTGGTGAAGCCTTTCTGATTTCTCTGCACTCTATACGCTAGTTTAGTTTGCTAGTAATGTCAGGATAACCTTTCATTGCAGGTGGCAAAAGCATTTCTAGAGCCTAAGACTTACAATAAAGTCAAGTTTGTTTACGCTGACGAAATCAATACTATGAAAATAATGTAAGATCTATTTGATATGGACCATCCTGAAGCTGCTTTTGGTGGAAAAGGTGTCGATTTTGATATAAGCATGCAGAGAGGATGACGGAGGACGACAAGAGGATGCCTTCATTTTGGACAAGAGTGGGTTTCCCCCCGGCAGCTTTACAACCGGACCTGGCATCTACTACTTTGGACTCGCTTAACTTGGACTCAGATTCTGATGCTTCTGACAATACTCTAGTGATGGAATAGATTCAGAAACTGTTACCACTGTTGAAAATACTCTAGTGACTGAAGGTTGCAAGAAAGAGGCACAGTCAAAGCCAAAAGACCCACATCAGGCTGAAGTTGTGAAACCTGATGACAAAGCACATGCTTGAGCATTGCCAAGGCAGGATGCCTGAAAGCGGTTGGTGGAGGACAGCTGACTTATCATTTTAGTCAGACTTCAATATCAAGAGTTTCTGTTGAGTTGTATTGATAAAATTATCGAATTCAGCAAATGCTTTTTCCTCGTTGAGTCTTATGATATGGCAGTCACGACAAGATTCAAATGCATGTTTCCATGTTCCTGATTCTCGTCAGTTGGTACGAACTTTCCACCAGCAGTGAGGACGAAAGAACAACGCTCAACTGAACTTGAAAGAACTTGAAATGAATCTGTTTCTGAAATCCTTTTATATTTATAGTGTGGTCCATGATGCGCTGTAGGCTTCTGGATTGGGATGGTTAGATTGGTCTTTCCAGTCCAGTTCACTCTTTTTTTACAAGACCTTGTGTGAGTCAATTTTGTAATTTATAAAATAGTTTACCACTTGGACGGAAAATGATTCAATAGGTTTATATATGATATTCAAGCTGAGAAAGTATATGACATTCAAGCTTGAGAAAGTTGAGAATTTTTTCTAAAATAATATTAAACATTAAGTTGAGTTTAAAGAATTATCAAATAGGTCTATTTAAAAATGTAGTTGTAATTGCTTTTTAAAGTGTTTTTCATGTTAAAATACATTAAAATAATATTTTTTATTTTAAAAAAAAATTATTTATGAAATCAACATATCAAAATAATTTAAAATATATAAAAAAAAATTATTTTTTATAAAAAAAAAAAATTGAATTTTTTAAAAACACCAATAGACCAGCATTTCCAAAGCTCTCTTCCAAAGTTCTCTTAATGAATATAGTCCAAGCAAGAAATACCTTTAATGCTTGATTCAAATCATTAACAAGTAAAGGGTTTTATAATCTAATTTTAGTTTTTTTTACGTAAATATTATGATTCTTGATTATAAATTCTAGGATTTTGCTCTCTGGGTTTACATCCACGATGCATCAAGAGGTCGATACATGGGTAAATATATTTTGGTCTAGGTTTAGCTGTCATCTGTTTATTTGCTAAAGCATGATCATATGGTCTATTGAGTTCATAAATGGCACTTCAAACCATGTTCTCGAGAGCATAATGGATCCTATTTGTAAAATCTTAACCGTTGAATTTAGATTTTATTTTAAATTCAAATAACTTTCCAAATATATATTTGAAGAACCATCCACATCCATTTATGAATTCAAAACTAAATCATTACCATTCATTTAAACCCGAATATGTGAGTTCTACAAACAAGATCCATCATGTTCCATGACCCAAATCCATGCCCAGAAAAAACAAAACACAGAATGAGGAAACATGGGCAAGGACCCAATCAAAACAGTAGACTTGACTGACACGCGAAAACTAAACAAATAGCAGTAGAAAGCTTTCCTTCCTACTGGTTGAGGAAGATAACCATATACATGTGCCCAAACGTATTCCATAACTAGCTTTTCTGCATTTTCTTATTTATGACACCAACAGCTATTATGATAGTAAATCCCCCCTGAAAAAGCAAAGCAATGTTGGTACTCATCTAAGGAGTTGGAAGCAAAAAAAGAGCCAGTGATTGAGGTAGACACAGAAGATGATAACAAGCAATTGAACTTACCAGTATGTGAGCACATATTAACGCAGCATATCATCTAACTTCTGCCTATATAGAGCTAAACTCTGAAACAGCATTTAAAGTAGCATAAGTGGTGGTGTCATATTCAGTCAGGTACTAGATAGCATCATGTAAACGATGCGCAAAACAAAGAAGACTATGGAGTTAGAATTCCAAGAATATTCAGAAATTCCAAGTAATAATGTCATGGGCAAAAAAAAAGATCTTGTTGTTCGTTCTTGTACACAAAATTTATTGACTGCTAGAATGTTTTACAATTTTACTCAATAATGTGTTTGCATAATATTTTCTATGCATCTCTGTATCATTTACATACTTCCTAGGTAATGACAATACCATTTCTTCCTATGCTTTCTAGACCTAGGGTCCAGCCAGTCTTAGCAAGAAGATTCTTAGCAATAAAGTAAATTACTGAAAAAATTATATTGCATTCCAATATCTATAATTAACTAGGAAAATTCATCTTAAGGCCTCATTGGAAACTTAGAAAGGCTACTTCCTGACACAAGCATGTTTTGGTTGGTTGCTTCATCGAGTGATTAGGGAAATCAAAACCTATATGATTATTTCAGATAAAACTTTTCCATATTAATTTCAGACAGGTTACAACTTTTGAACATAATAATCTGCCACACTTAAAATCAGGCAAATATAAACTGCAGCCAGAAATAAAATTTTCAAGTCCAGAAGCTAATATGATGACCAGAAGTCGCATACCCTAGTATATGCATACACGCCAGCCTCAGTTGGTCCTGCAGGACTTCCCCTCCTAATGAATTTACCCCCTTTTAATATGTAAAGCATTGGTATTCCAGTTGATAATTCTAAGTTGATAACCTGCCAGAACAAAAAAAGATCAAAATAAAGTTAATACAATGAGGAAAAAGAAGAGATAATGCAGAGATGATCCATATGGAAACACCCCAAAGTAACTAGTTCATCACCTCCTGTGAAGTTAATTTGTCAAGGTACATGATGATGGACCTCAGTGAATTCCCATGGGCAGCAATCATCACATTCTTCCCAGAATGAAGTTGAGGTTCAATCTGCAAGTACTCTTATGTCAGATGCTATTGAATGGCATACAATTGCTTGAATCATTAAGAAAACCATCCAATCATTGGCAAGCAAACCATAAGAGAACTAGGAATAGGAAGCATAGCCATGCATACATGATCTTTGAAATAAGCAACTGCTCTTTCAGCACACATTTCCAAACTCTCGCCATTGGGTGGAGGTATGTCATAACTCCTCCGCCACTCGTGAACCTTTTCCTTTCCAAACCTATCTGCTGTTTCCTGCTTATTGAGACCCTGCAATTCACCATACCTGTAGAGAAGATCAGTCATAAGTTGCATATGAAGTGGGGATTCCAGGCAAAAGGATATGATCAGAGAAAAGGAGACAGTATCATTACATTCTTTCATTTAATTGCGAAGCTGTTACAACTGGGATGGATTGCTTTTTTGTATCTTCACTAAAAATTTGACTCCATTCCCTTGCCTGTTCATTCTCATTGTGTAAAATGATAGGAACCTGCCACCAGTTTGATAGTCAACATGCTAGCAAATAAAGAAGAAAAAGATAAAAACTTTTGAGGAAATAGTGGAGTCTTAAATAAGTATGTGTCAGATGTGCCAGCCTGAGTAATTATTGTGCCAATGACAAATAACCCAGGTTTAGCTCAGATTAATGCAAGAGCAAGATATTCATCTACTATCATGTTAATAACTTCTGAGATTTGAATGCCACAGCTAAAAGTTCTGTTTTCTAACACCCAGTAGCATGTTTTACTAAACTACCATTTTGTGACGATGCGCAGCTAAAACTTCTGTTTTCTAACACCCAGTGGCATGTTTTACCAAACTACCTTTTTGCGACGATGCTGAGTCATGGCAAGCATGGCAGTCATCTGCGCACGTATCAAGGCTGATGTATATATCATGTCGACGGGTATGTTGCTGATTCTCTTACCAGCTTCAATTGCCTCCTCCACACCCTTCTTAGTCAATGGCACATCAACACAGCCTGTGAAGAGGTTCTTTTCATTCCATAGTGACTCACCATGCCTAATCAGTATCAAAGCTGCTTCACCTGAAATAGATTAGGATATAGCATTAAGAAGATTTCACAAAAAGAAAAAACCCAGCTCCAAATTTTAATCAGACGCCAAATAATATCAATCAATCTGTATATCAACATGATTTTTTCTATTGTATTGCAGAATCGTAGGATTCACGCGGTCAAATTCAAATATGATGAGATCTTTTTAAGAATAAAAAATGGCAATTGATATGAATATCTAATCTTCAATAGATAAGAATTTTGGACTAAAATGAAACAGGCATACATGATTTCTTTCGTAACTCATCAGAGCTGTTATTTGGGGGATATGAAACCGGTTGAACCACTGAAGTTTGAGAAGCCGAGGCTTGAATAACACCAAATTTCTTCTTCCAAGAACTATAACTCCCTCTTCTTGACAGTCCAATGTCAACCTTAAAACCTTTAGATATCAGTTTCAACGAAGCATTGCCAAACTCAAGATGAGAACCGGAGTTCTGGAGGTGTTGATGGGACTGAGCGGTCCCTAAGGCTTGGTGAAACACAGCAGTGGCCATTCTGAAATTCAAGATACCCCAAGAAAGAAGCCCACAAATAATTATTAGAAATGGGTTTATAGCATTTAACAAGAAACTCCTATTTCAACACAGTGAGTTGAAAGACACAATGTACTGTAGCTTTGAAGGCATTACAGAATACCACATAGCACATTCCTTTCAAATGAAAAAACAAAACGAGCATATTAAAAGAAAACTAGCAGTAAAGAAAGCAGAAAAGAGATTCAAGTCATATATAATCCAAAATAAATTAAACAACGTTAATAAAGAGGAAGAAAGAGCAAGACCAACAACAATAGTGGCATATTGCTGGGAAAATTTTAAGAGAAATTCACACAGATATTAGAAGGGTCAGGTCCGATCAATATCTCTCAAAGCAAGACCAAACAGTTAGTAATATATGAAGAAGAAGAAGAAGAAGAAGAAGAAGAAGATCAACAAATTACCTTTCAAGAAGGAAGCCAGAAACCAAAATGGAAAAAAAAAAAAAAAAGTGTAAACAGTAACAAAATATAATAGAAAAAATGGGAGCAGGTGACCTATATATAATAGAATAGAGGGACTGAATCGAAGAAGAAAACAAGAAGGAAGGGGAGAGTTTAGTAACTCGCGAGAAAAAGTTGACGGAGAAGATTACAACAACTGCTTTTAGTTACATGCGTCTCAATTTCAATTTTTGTCTTTTTAAAAAAAAACTCACAGCTTTTTTATTCAATTTATAAACTATTACAATTTTTATTTTCAAAATAAAATATTAAACTATAGAATTTAATTTAATTGTATTATTTAGAATATATATAAAAATAAATTGAATTAATAATCTTGAATGTTTTACCTTTAAATCATTTTTGCAGTGACAATTTTTTTCTTTTTTGTTAACAGGACCTTATATTTATTATTTTTTAACTACTATCCTTGTAATATTTTTAGTTAATTTTCTAATCTAGCCCTAGTCACCTCCCACAAAATATTACAATTAATCAACCAAATGCATCCTAACTTATATATAATACACATTTTGCGAACTTGATTTAATATTTGTGGATAACATAAAGGGGAGTTACAAATTTCAGCAGCAAGATTGGGACATCCCTTTTAAAGTACTGAACATGGTTCCTTTTGATATGGATAAACAAAAAGGCTTTCAACTCCAAATTAGTGTTAATTATTAACTGATATAGGTGGCTTGCGATAATGGGTGATTCTAGACAGTTAAGTGTGGGTTTATCACAATTAGATGATAATTTATCCTAAATAGATTACGTGGATAGCCTAACAGATGCATTTATGGATTAGTGGGATATGTTTATGTCCAAGAGAAAGTCTGGTTGTGCCAGACCAGAATAATGACTCAAAAGGACCATAATTTTTTATTTGACTGTTAGATCTTTAGATTTTCAAAATCTCGCCTCAGAACCCTAATTTTAGCATTTTTTGTGATTGTCCTTGTTATTTTCAAATTTCATGCTTCTTTCCTTTGTAATTTCATATTTTTATTTTGTTTTCTAGTTCAGGTAGGGTTTCTGGTTTATTTAAGGCTTTGTAAACCTCCTGAAGAATTATTATTAGAGAGAAAATAAAACCTGCAAACTTAAAATCTAATTAAAGAGTAGGGCATCTGCTTGGTGGTAGCAGTTGAAGAAGACAAGGAAGAGACAAGGGAAAGCTAGAATAAATGACTATGACAAGATTAAGAAGAAGATGAGAGAACCTTTTTTTTTTCCTTTTAGCTACTCATAGACTTTATATTAGAGGCTCTACATGCTGAAACAAGGAGGTAAATCTAGCACTGACTGCACTGATGAATTTTACCAACTAGTTTTAAGGAATGATCTAGTAGAAACAAAGGAGTAGCTAGTGGCATGGTACCTTAGTGGTCTTTGATATTGAGGACGTTGCCTTGTTTATTTCTCTATGGGTCAAAAATACTTTGATAGTGCTTGGTGCGATGTGGTCTTGATAGATGCCTGTCATATTTTGTTAGGGAAGTCATGACAGTTTGATAGGAGTGTGGTTCCTAACGGAATGAAGAACACTTATACCCTTAGTATTAAAGGGAAGAGTATAGTTTAGGCACCTAAGAGGGAGACAATATAGATGAAGGCTGATAGACAAGATAGTGGGAAGAATTTGTTGTTCTTATCACAGTTTATGATAGAAATAAAGAGTGAGCGAGTGGTGTTTGCTCTAATACCTAGAAGTATAGCCATGAAGGAGAAGGAAGAAGAGAATGACTAGAAGGGGCACAAAGTATGTTAGCAGAATTTTCAGATTTAATGTAGAATGAGTTACCCCAAGGTTTACCTCTCATGAGAGAGATACAACGCCAGATTGACTTGATGCCGGGTTCTAGCTTGCCAAACAAGGCAGCTTACAAACTTAGCCCTAAAAAAGCCGAAGAGTTGAAGAGACAAGTTTTAGAGTTGCTAGAGAAAGAGTATATCAAAGAAAGTATGAGTCTTTGTTCCATGCCAACCCTTTTGATTCCCAAAAAGGATAGGTCATGGCGTATGTATGTGGACATTAGGGCCATAAACCGAATCACAATAAAATACAAGTACCTCATACCGCGTCTAGATGACATGTTAGATTAGTTGGCAAGGTCTAAGGTATTTTCCAAGATTAATCTCAAGAGTGGTTATCATTAGATGAAGATCAGACTGAGGGATGAATGGAAGACAACCTTCAAAACGCACCATGGGTTATAAGAGTGGTTATCACCATGAGGTTCATGCATTAGGTATTGAAGTCATTAATGGGTAGATTTATCATCATCTATTTCAATGGCATTCTCATTTATAGTTCCACTCTAAAGTCTCATTTGGAGCACCTACGAGATGTTTTTGATACTTAGATGAAGGAACAGTTGTATGTCAACTGAAAGAAATGTAAGTTGTTTACTGATACTATTGCTTTTCTAAGCTTTATTGTATCTATTAATGGTGTTCAGGCTGATCAAAAGTAAAATCTCTGTAATTGTTAAATGGCCAACACCAAAAAGCATCCATGATGTGCAGAGTTTTCATGGCCTTGCATCTTTTTATAGAAGATCCATCAGAAACTTCAGTTCTCTTATCGCATCAATTATAGAATGCCTAAAGGCATGTATATTTCAGTAGACAAATGAAACTGAAACAAGTTTTCAGTTAGTGAAGTAGAAGATGATCAAAGCTCTAATTTTAGCATTATCGGACTTTAAGAAACTGTTTGATGTAAATTGTAATGCTTCTGGAGTAGGCATTGGAGGAGTTTTTCAGCCAGGGTGGGCGCTCCATCACCTTCTTTAATGAGAAATTATCCAGCTCAAAAAAAGAACTATTCCACATATGATATGGAGTTTTATGTTATTTTTAGACTTTAAAACATTAGAGGCACTACCTTGTAAAAAAAGGAGTTTATTTTAATTACTAACCATAAGGCTCTGAAGTACATAAATGAGCAGTAAAATCTGAGTCGTCAGCATATGAAGTGGGTGTCCTTTTTAAAAGAGTTCATTTTTTCATTGAGGCACCAATTAGCCAGTTTAAATAAGGTGGATGACGCTCTTAGTTAACGTGTGACTTTACTCAATACCATAAGCACTTATGTACTAAGATTTCATACTTTCTATGAGTTGTATTCAGGTGATGTCTCATTCAGTCAGATTTATGTTGAGTTAATAGGGGGTGGTAAACGAGATAACTGTGTGCTTTTAAATGATTATCTTTTTCATGGTTTGCAGCTTTGTGTTCCAGTTTGCTCTTTGTGAAAACGTATCATTCGTGAATTGCATTATAATGTGCATTTTATATGGGATAAAATGTTGGCTCTAATATCCACATATTATTACTAGCCTAAATTACTAAGACATGTTTCTAACTTTGTTAAGAAGTATGCTATTTATTAAAGGCCCAAGGAGGCCTTATCAAATACTGGGTTATACACCTCGTTACCAATTCTTGATGCTTCATTGCTAGATATGAGTATGAGATTGTCTATGGACAAAATCCTTTTGAAGTATTTGAGTTAATTTTTATACCTCGCATTGAAAGCTTGAGCATCCAAGCTACTAACATGGCAAATTATTTGCATGGCATTCATAAACAGGTTAAGCAAACAATCAATGACAACAATGTTATGTATAAGGCCCTGATTGATACTCATTATAAAAGAGTGGTGTTTGAAATTGGTGATTAGGTGTGGGCAATACTTGCACGCGACATGTTTCTAAAGGGTGAGTATAACAAGCTGAAGGAAAAGAAGATAAGTCATTGTAAGGTGTTGCAGATTATAAATGATAATGCCTACAAGATTTGTCTTCCTCATCATCTAAAAATTTCTGATGTCTTCAATATCCACCACTTGAGTTCTTATTTGGAGGAACATAACACGAGGACGAGCTCTCTCCAACCTAGGGAGAATGATGTAGTTAGGCTTGCGATAACCGGTGATTCTAGGCAGCCAGGTGTAGGTCTATCACAACTAGATGAGGATCTGATCCAAATAGATTATGTAAATGACCTAACATATGCATTTATGGACCAGTGGGATAGATTTAGGTCTAAGAGGAGGTCTAGTCATGCTAGACGAGAATAACGACTCAAAAGGGCCATAACATTTTATCCGACCATTGGATCACACTCAAAATTTTACAGGAGTTATTGGACGTTGTTTTCTTTAAAGTAGCGATAAAATCGTTTCTTCGACCATCAGATCTCACCCCGGGGCCTTGATTTTAGCAATTTTTATGATTTTCCTTTTTATTTTTTTGATTTCATGCTTCTTTCTTTTGTAATTTCATATTTTTATTTTGTTTCCTAGTTAATGTAGGGTTTCTGGTCTATTTAAGGCTTTATAAACCTCCTAAAAGATTTGAGATTGCATAAGGTGTTTTATGGTGGCTTCACAACAAGAGTTGAGCACTGTAATGCCATCCAAACTAGGTTGTGAGCATTTAAAATAAGGCTAGAGATAGCTTGAAATAGGTTGGGTTAAATTAAACATTGAAGGTGTTAGAATAGAAGGTGAGGTTAGGGGAAAAAAAGGAAAAAGATATTGAAGGGGTTTATAAAAAATAGGGTTTGTTTTGTTAATGGTATTTTTAGAATATTATTTTTAATATGAATTCTAAGAGGAATTATCGTATTAAATTATAAGAGTCTCCTTTTAATTTGTTTTTGGCCATTTTTAAACTATTGAATTCTGTTTAGAATTCAAATCAATACCCTCTTAAGAGTTCCAAACTAAAGAATTGATTTAACCCTTTGAATTAAATTCAATTTCAAGAGTTTCAAACAATCTGTCAACTGGAAAAATTAAATTAAATAAAAATAAGAGAGAAATAAATTTGCTAACTCTTTTTTTTATTCATAGAACAAATTGTTAACTTGTTTTATTTCCTTCGCCTTTCTAGTTTCTATTTTCTCCTCTAATTGGCAATATTATAATTATAACTATATATAAAAAAATGGTGTGGTGATTCATTATGAAAAAAGCACTATGGGTTCCCTCACAAAACATTGTGAACACGTTGTTCACAATGTTTTTTTTTTTCCATCCATTTTTTATTTGGTCCTCGTAGGATTAAATTGTAAGCCAATTTAGGTCACTTCATTACAAGAGGGTGAGATTGAAAGACATGGGCTTTTTTAAATATTGGGGGTGAAATATCTATTATGCTTTTAAAAACAAAACCAAGAAAACATGTTATTGGATCTAATTCAGTAATTTCATGATAGTCCATTTATCATTCTAAGATTTTAAAAGAAATTATATTTTTTTTATAATGCATAGTGAAATGATCCTTATACCTTTAGATCCAATATTTTTTAAAGCTTACATTCAGAGTCATTTTCATCCTTTTCATTTTTAATGAACAATAAAATGACTTGCATGCCCTTGGAAGTGGATTTTCTATAGCTTATGTTCAGGGATATTTTTGTATTTGCACTCAGGCTTTTTTGTATTGTTAGGTTGGTTTTAGGGAATTTGTGTAATTTAATATATACAAATATTATTAAAAAAAAAAACTAATGATGCATGTGTTACACATGCCAGCGCTTAAGCGACGTGTATGGAGTCGTTTAATGGACAAACACCACCTTTTGTAACAGTGTTTGAATCATCTTGATGTTTCCTTTGCAGTGAGGCATCGCGTGTGGCCAAAGGTCATTTAGTTTGGCGTTGGCAACCTTCCCCCTTTATTTTCTCTCTCCTCCTCGATTTTCACATCTACCCCTCCAAAATCTCAAAGAAGCTCTTCAATTTATGTTATTTTAATTACTATTTATTGTATTTAGAATAATTTATGAAATTGGAATTTTATATCAATTTCATCCCCCTTATTTTTTTAATCTTTCAAATTTAATAATTATTCTTTTGATTGCTATTTTTCTCACTTTGGCAATGTTTTAAAAAAATCAGTTTTATTCTTCAACATTAAATTTGTTTGAAATTGAACTTCTTGATTGAACCCGAGACTAAAATTTCATGAGTTGAGAGTTTTAGAAATTAACTCATGTTTAGGAGGTTCACCCAGGTTGTTTTGGTTTTTTAAATTGATATTTTATTGCAAGTTTATCCTTCAACATTATATTAGTTTAATTTTCTTTTTTCTAGTTTTGTTATTCAACATTGGATTGTTTTATAGTTGAACTTCATAGTTTTATTCAATTCATTTTTGTTAACAATTTTTTTTATCTTTTATTAGCATGAATAATTGTTTAATTAAAAAAATATTTATTATAAAAAATAAATTTATTAAACACAATTGGGTACATGACACGAGGTCAACTAATTTGTTTGGTTTTGAAATCAAAGGAGTTTTCTCATCTTTTTCCCAAATAGAGACCGCTTTCATCACCTCAACCTTGCTGCTGAGTTCCATATTTTAACTTTAATCTATACCGCAATAGTTTACCTTCCATATAAGTTGCTGCTTGTAAGCATACATGATCCTGTAGCAGGAGCACCCACTGGAAACATAATTGATATGAACCTTGTGGCCATGGCCATGCCTGCAATTCCAGAAACATCATTGTATTCGGAAGTAGGTAAGCAAATTTCTTTGAACAACCCTTCACGAGGCTGATAAGGCCAGCAGCTCCTAACCTGTCCCACACAGAATAAAATATGGCACCAAGCAGTAGCATGCACAACTAAACAAAGCTGGCCTTTGAGCCCCCGTTGCCAATAGAGCCACCGCCTAACACGACCACGTCCTTTGTGGAGTTTGAAACAACACGTGCTTATGTCATGAAAGATCATACACACACATATGGAATTTAGAAAATGAGATGTGAGACTATTTCGAATAAATTGCATAGATAAACAGGTTTTTCTTTGTTTTCTCTCAACAACGACAGCGACAGCAGCAGCAGCAGCAATAATAAATAGTTCCTTTGTCTTCTTCCCTTGACGACCATTTGGAATAAATTGCATGGATAAAGAGATTTTTTTTTACTAAGAAATGTGGATGCAGAAGAGAGTTAAAATTATCATGTTATTTTACACTATTTTTTATTTCTCAACTCAGTATAATTGTGTTGAAAAGCCCACAATCATCCAGCATCAAAAGAAGTTTTAATCACTTTTCTTACATAAGGTTTTTTCTTTTTTTTACCGGTGGACATTCAATTGGATAAGATATTGTTACTGTATATATTATGTAGCCAATTAGTTGATAACATGTGAAATATATTTAATTTATTAATAAAAACTTATTTATTTTTAATATTAATTAAATATTTGATTAATGAATCTAAAGTAAAGATAAAGTCATTAGAAAAAAATGTTTTACAAAGAAAATTATAAAGTTTTTATATAATAATAAAATTCATATTGCATCAAAGTATTTTTTTTTAAATGTTGCTTGTCAATCTTGTTACCAAAACTTAGGTGGTGACTCAACATTTCTGTTTTGTATTCTGTTAGTTGTTAAACAAACGGTTTCCAATTCTGTTATTCGGTTATTATGTTGTAATCGTAGCTTTCTGTATGGCTATATATAGTCACAATAATAAAGAATAAGACAGACTTTTGGCTCCTGAAAACTAAGGTTCAATGACACGACCAAAAGATTGATGTCTTCTCCCAAGTGCAGGAGTGTCGAAGTAATAAATAACCCGGTAAGACCGGGGTCGAACCACAGGGAGGTTAATTGTATAAATTATAGTTAACAACAACACAAT
>Ga0325405_1003802_pt1 | contig 15498 bp, 10 predicted proteins | sample PopdelMetagenome_21_FD_205663 | JGI IMG/M metagenome (GOLD analysis project Ga0325405, IMG submission 205663) | Populus deltoides microbial communities from Bellville, Georgia, United States - Xylem-Control-R2 | ecosystem: Host-associated > Plants > Phyllosphere > Stem > Wood/Secondary xylem... | reverse complement strand
AACTTTGACCTTTGCAAAAAGGTAACAAAGGTAGCACAATGGTGATCACGAAGAAACATGTACGAATGGTTTATAGTTGAAAAACTGGTGGATGCTCCCCGCTCGAGCAGAAGGACCGAGAAATGAGCCGAAGAAACATGACGTGATATTTTTTTTTTTTAAATCTAGACTTTCTTAGCAGTCATATTTGCTGTATAAAAAAATAATTTTAATTTTAAAGTTTTTTACTCTAAAATGAATGAAAATAATATTTTTTTTATTTTTTTAAAATTATTTTTGGCAATAGAAAATCAGAATAATTTAAAAACATAAAAAAATTAAATTAAAAAAAAAGATTTGAACTACATTTCCAAACACTATTTTAATTATAAAAAATAATACACAAATAAGGTTTTAGTATATACAAGGATATCATAAAACTGACGGGACAAGCAACTCATGATAAAGCATGAATCTCATAATAAAAAATGATTGACTTCCCATAGACAAACAGTTGATACAGTAAGATTTATTTGCTTGTATTACAAAATGACACGTACTTGCAAATAAATTATTGTTTTGGTCATTCGTCACTAACGAAAACTTCAAATATGAATGTTTTATGTGTTCCGAAAAAAATAAACGAAAATAACTTATTTATTTATTTTATTAAACAGACTCTCTTTTTGAGAAATTCTTTAAACCAAGTTAATGCAGTTAGAAAAACTATAAATGCAAAGGTTAGGTATGGAAAATAATATAAATAAAGACAATTAATATCGATTTCTTTTTCTTTGGTCACTGCATGCACCACTGGATTTTGTTGATGAAACCTGACTTCCCCCGCTGAATTTGCATAAAATGGCACTCATGATTGTGACAAATTAGGGGAGCAACCTTGTCTAATCAAGCTTATTGTGTATTTATTCACTTCTAGTTATATTAATAGAAAATTATTTGTGTACTCGAAATACCGTAGAAAAAAACTATCATGTCTGTCAATGGCGAACCTAAGAGAATTTTTATCGAAGAAACAGATTTGATATCCCTCTCTAGCAAAAAAATCAACGTTAACGAGGGGAAACAAAATTTAGTGGGTGGAATGGAAGTCGGAGAGTCTCAAGAGGGAGCAGAAAACAAGGGTAACCTCAGTTACACATACTCATTGACGGGGTCCTCGTATTTAGAGGAGAGGATGGATATAGTTCATGATTGCCGCAATTGATATCATGGTGATTTTTTTAAAAAAATTTAAAAAATAAATAGGTGGTATCTTGTTTGAATTATTGCTATATAATATTATAATTACTGGAAACTCTAACTAGTTAATAAATATTCTATGATATGAGACTGATATATTACGTAAAAAAAAAATTAAAAATATTATCATTCCTTGAACATTTTATCTGTGATAGGTTGCATCACTAGTTTTGTCTTAAATTGCTAATAATTTGTTATATTATGTTATTAATGGTCGTTATAATATTTATAACTCTGGTGCTAGCAAGTGCTACATGAAAAACATGTATGATATTCTTGATTATGACATAATAAATATTAGGGTTTCAAAATTATTTTTGATTTTGGTATTTATATTTATAATTATGAAGTTTAGTGAATATCGAAGGCATTTCTAATTCTGATATTAATGAATAATATTATTTCTGATTTTTAATGCTAGTGAAATAAATTTTATAAAACGTGTCAAACTATAAAAACTCAATTAATTTAAATTAGATATAAAATTTAAAAAATTAAAAATTTAATGATGAATTGAGCTTCTATTTTGCATGAATGCAAAGGGAGGAAGTGTTGGGTGCTCCTGTTTGCTGTGGAGAACTTACTAGATGCGGTAGCTATCGGCCTGGGGAAAAGCGAAAGGAACGCTGGAGGCTCACGGTTCAGTTGAGCAAGAAGCAGCTACTGGACACTGCTATTGCTGGTGCATGAGGGTGTTGTCACTCACGGTGGCACCACGAAGTTTTGAGAAGAAGGAGATGTTGGTTGATGATGAAAGAAGGTAGCGACAATGAGGAAAGAGATGAAGGTTGAGCTGTTGTTTCTCTTTCACCGCTGGCGGCAGGGATGTTCACGAAGGGGGGGTATACCATCACAAATGACCTTTGTAGATACCGAGGCGTTCCTATATTGCACTAGAGAGTTATTAAGCAGACTTACAACTACATTATCGATCGAGGGTATGCAATTACGCATACAGAAATAGCTTCTTGGAAAGCTAAGAGCCTCTCGCTAGTGGGATAAAATACTTCATGTAAATCAATCCTTTCCATGATCCCCTTATATCCTATGCAATCGGCCCTGATTTCTAAATCCATATGTTATGAGATTGGGAAAGTGTGCCGTGGATTTTCATGGTGAGATAAAGAGGGGAAAGGAAAAATGCACCTTATCAATTGGAAGACCCTATGCTACCCAAAGCTGGAGGGTGGACTGTGACTTCGCAGTATATATGGTATGAACAAGGCTTCCATAATGGAGCTAGGATGGGGGATAATTCATGATTGTATTAGTCTTTTGGTGAGAGTTTTAAGAGGCAAATATATCTGTTCCAAGAATCATATCCCTCAAGTACAGGCTAAAGGCAAAAACTCCCCTTTATGGAAAGCTATTAATTTGCAAGATTTGGCCCAAGTTATGGATGGTAAGAATGTGAGGTTTTGGATGGATATCTAGTTAAATGGTTTTGGCTCTTAAAAGAATTTGGTTTCGCAAGGCGTGCCTGGGGAATTTATTAATGTGACTATAGCATACATGGTAACTAATTAATAAAGAATGGAAATGGAAGGCTCTTTCTCATCTTCTTCCCATGCAAGAACATTATTTTGGAAGGAGCTAAAGGTCTTATAAGGGATAGCTTTAGGACATAGGTAAAGGGCTTTGCAATCAACACTGGAGTTTGCATTTCGGTTCCAACGGAATTGTGGGCATTTATGACGAGGCTGGAAATGACCTCGGCGTTAAGAATCAGGAAACTAGTGCTGGAATCGGATTTGACAAATATTGCATTGACACTTATTACACAGGATACTAGTAGAGTGGACAATAATCATGCTTTGATACCATATATAGCGAAATCTTTGTCAGCAAGAGACAGGGAGGTCAAGGTTCAACATGGTTGTCGTGAAGCAAATGCATCAACAAATTGGTTGGCTAACTTCAGTCTAACCAAAAATCCCTTGGATAGGGAGCTTTGGATGCTAAAATAGTAAAATACCCTTTCATGAGTTTGTATTCTTTATTGTACAATGACTTTCAGCTTACCCCTACTAATTTAATTCTCTCAGGGCATGGATCCCCAATTTAAAAATAAAAATAAAAATGTTAGCAATGGAAAGGTATAAAACCGCAAATTAAAGAAATGGAAATCCTAGGTAAAATTAATGACAATTTTTTTTTTCAAGGAAAGAAGTTAATTACCTCTTTAATACAAGTTAAGAAACCCGACAAAATACGATGTATAAAAAAATCCCAAGCATGCCCCGCATAGAACATGTCCTTGTTTATATCTTTCTTTTTCAAAGTCATCGGAGCCCACGAAATGCCAAAGAAAGAGCAACTCTTCTGTCTTCTTACTTTCTATCACTATATATTCCCTTGGATAATTTTTCACTCACATATTCACCAATCTCTCTCTCCCTCCTTCAAAAAGTCTCTCTCCTTATCTAGTAGCTAGGTGTTTATCACTTCCAGCCATTGTGTGTGCTGTTTAATATGGAGAGAATTCTGGTGTTTAACATCTTCTGTTTAGCCCTGCTTATAGTGCTTCCTACAATATGGGCCGAGGACAATCTTATTAGTCCATCTAAATTGGAGAAGTTCGTCGATGAACTTCCAGACATGCCCAAGATCCAGAGTTTTGAAGTAGTGAATGGTGTTTTCAAATCCAAGCCGCTGGAGATTGGCATGTTCAAGAAGCAATGGGTAAGATCAATATGCCTTTATTTCTTTGCCGTACGTGTTTAATTGATTATCTGGCATGTTTCGATATCATAATTACCTAACTGCAGGATTCCTAGTTTTTTTACACACACACACACACACATGTATTTCTTTTCAATCCGATGTGTAGAACTCTTGTTCTTTTTGGTGAATTGAAGTTTTTAGTTAATTACATAGAGTCTCCTTTTGTTTACAATCATGCTTACTGCTTATGAGGGTTCTAAAAGCATTTTTTTGCCTCTGAGATAATCAAAATCCCCAGGAAAAAAAAATTATTTCGACGTGGATGGTTGGCGAACTATGTTAAAACCCTGATGAATAGAAGAGGAAATATATAAAAACATCCACTTCCCGGTCTGAAATCCAACGTCTTGGAGCCGCATTTAATATATATATATATAGGACCACTGTTCTTTGTTTTGTTGGCTATCCTTTTTGCATCATAGGCTATCCTTTTCTGATGATACCATGTATAAATTCATAAAAAATTCAAAAAGTTGTTCGTTTTCCACCACAAAGTTTCGATGCGCCAAATACAGGCATCATACAATGATACTATTCGGGATTTGGAAGAGTCACTAGGAGTTTTTTTTTTTTCCTGGAAAAAGAACCGAATTCGATGCTTATTAGAATGCTCCTAGTTTGCACCGTCCCAGTGTCTGCTAGAACTGTTGCCTTATCTGAAAAGGCCTTCTCTCATACTTTATTTTTCTAAAAAAGCAAAAACCCATTGCATTGCTGTATTCTTGACTATCTTTGGTGGCAGAAATTCCACAGAGACCTCCCCCCTACACCAGTGTATGCTTATGGTACATCCAAGCGCAATGCAACTATCCCTGGTCCAACCATCGAGGCCATTCATGGAATCGATGCCTTCGTCACGTGGCAAAATCATCTCCCTTCAAACCATATACTTCCGTGGGACCCAACTATACCAACCGCTATACCTAGAACCAAGAAGGGCATTCCTACAGTGGTGCACCTCCACGGTAGCATTGGTGAGCCTGAGAGTGATGGACATGCGCACTCATGGTTCACCCGTAGATTTAAAGAGGCAGGACCCACTTGGACCAAGAAGGAATATCATTACCCCAACTTGCAACATCCAGGAAACTTATGGTACCATGATCATGCCATGGGGTTAACTAGAGTCAACTTATTAGCTGGCTTGATTGGGGCCTACATTATCCGTGATCGTGATGTTGAGACCCCACTTAGACTGCCGTGTGGTGATGAATTCGATCGGACGTTGATGGTGTTCGATCGTAGCTTTCTCACTAATGGTTCGATATACATGAATTCCACAGGAAATAATCCCTCTATACACCCGCAGTGGCAGCCAGAGTATTTTGGTGATGCAATTATCGTCAACGGCAAAGCATGGCCTCGTCTGACCGTACGACGTCGTAAATACAGATTTCGTATCATCAATGCCAGCAATGCAAGATTCTTCAGGTTTTTTTTCAGCAACGGTCTGAAATTCATCCATGTGGCAGCTGATTCAGCATACCTTGAGAAGCCAGTGATAACCAATGAAACCCTCTTGGCTCCATCTGAAATCGCTGACGTGATAATTGACTTTTCAAAGTCAAAGTCAGACAGTGCAATTCTAGGCAATGATGCAGTGTATCCCTACCCATCTGGGGACGCAGTGAATGAAGCCAACGGCAAGGTCATGAAGTTTATCATCAAGAAGGAGCCAGAGCATGACACTTGGAGAGTACCCAAAACCTTGGTAAAATACCCTCATGCTGATTTATCCAGTGCATCAAAGACACGGTACATTGCCATGTACGAGTACACGAGCGACATTGATGAGCCAACCCATCTTTACATCAACGGAAAACCGTTTGATGAACCAGCTACCGAGACCCCAAGAGTGGGGACCAGTGAGATATGGAACGTGATCAATCTGACAGAGGATAATCACCCGTTGCATATTCATTTGGGATTGTTTAAGGTGATTGATCAAACCAAGTTGGTCAAGGAGGAGGAGTTTAAGGCGTGCATGTTGAAATTGAACGATGCCATCAAGTGCAAAATAGATCAGCATGCACGTGGAGATAAGATAGAGGTGCCGGCCCATGAGAAGGGATGGAAGAATGTGTACAAGATGACACCCGGATTTGTGACCAAGATTCTTGTCAGATTTGCTTTTATACACTCAAATGAATCCTATCCGTTTGATGCCACTGCTCAGCCTGGTTACGTCTACCATTGCCACGTAAGTAGTATTTCTCCTGAACAAATCTTGTGATTTTGCAGGTTAGCTTTTCTAAATTTGGATAATTTATTAGATATTAGGAGAGCTGCGTTCCCCTCTCTTATATAAATTAATTCATACATCTCAACTTTTCTTTTATGGGTGAAAAGAGAGCATAAGAAATTGAATTATACCGAATAATCCCCGGTGATTGCCCGTAGTCTATTCCTCTACAGCTAATGACCTCACTCTATTCTTCTTGGTGGGTGGTTGGCAAACCAACAAGAAGCTAAATTGTCGAATTGTGACCGTCGCTGCTCCACTGTAATCTAGTCTTTGTTTTTATTGCCCGTTTCATGAGAAAGTAATTCATCTTTCTATTCAAGAAAACATATTGCAGTCTAAGTGGTTGATTAGCTTCCTTGTGAGTTCTGTAAAGTATTTTTCCGAGCCACTCAGTACTCATCTACAGAATCCAGGATCTGTCTATAACAAAACAAAATGCAGGAGCGTGTTGCACATTCCAATGTGAACTTTCTTGTCCACTGGTATCCCGAGGTTTTTGAGTTGTCTCCATCATGCTTGTTTCTAGCTTTACAGAGGCCGGCCATATAAAAAACCCTAGAGCCATCGAAACCAGTAAATGGTTCTTTTGTTACACACACACACACACTTTGCTTTCAAAAATGGTTCTTTTGTTTTATTAAAATTTAACTTGTACATTGAACTGATGTTTTTTCATAGCTACTTCTTTTGTAGTGAGAATGAACATGGTCTTTCTATTTATGCAGATCTTGGATCATGAAGACAATGTGATGATGCGACCATTGAAGCTGATAAGTTGATCAGGAGGCGAGCTGAGAACTTCAAAATGTCACTACCTAATCCGGTGATTGTTTCATTCGAGTAGGTGTCATCAAGTATTAAAAATATATTTGGGCTTGACCAAATTCCTTCTGGGATTTCTACCAAGGATGTCAATGCTATTGTATATAGGAAATTTGAGGTGCTCGGTACATAATTTTTAATTAATAAAATAAAAATCTCAGAATCAAATAATAATTATCCCTTCAATGAAAAAAAGAGACGCTTTTTATTTTTTTTTACCCCCCCCCCCCCCCCCCCCCCCCCGACTTTCTACTTACAAATCCTTGTATGAATCTAGATGGTCGGAGAGATTGTGATGCGTGGTAAAAAAGAAAGCAAATCAATACTTTGGCTATGAAAATAGGTTGCTTTGAGAAACACTTAATTCTTCATGTTCTTGCCACAGTAAAGCCATGTTTGTAGCAGCTCAATAATATTCTTACCCCTCCGGTCGATTGACGATTGACTAATAAAATTATCCGTGAGGTTAGAAAATAAAAGCCTGAACTAGCTACTGCCTATGAAGTATGGAAGGAGATTAAATTTGAATTTCAAGCGGTAGTTACGTTGTAAATCGTTCATCATAAGAAGAATTAAGCTGTTTAATGAAGATGGACTCATCCTTTTCACAGAGGTAAATCTTTGCATGGTTGAGGCCCTATCATTTAGATTTATTACACATAATAAATCAATTATAAACTCTAATATAATTAGATATGTTATTCATAGAAAAAGTTGAGATTTCTATTAATCCCAGGCAAGATTGTTCATGATGATAGGATCCTTTTCTATCATATAAGAAGAATTGTTGCATAAAATATATTTCTAGGTAATTAATTGCTTTATAGATCCTATATCGACCTATGCGAAGAAGAAATCATGCAACGAAATGGATTTTTATTTGTAGAAATGATACTTCAAACTATGAAGACATTAATTACACTTCTTAATTTTATCTTTTGAGTCATTTTGCCATATCAATTGTTGAGGACCTTTGATTTCTATCCAAACTCGATGAAAAAAATGAAATAACTTATCATAGATTTGTTGGGAATGTTTCTGAACTAGCCTATCATAATAATAATAATAATAAAAAGTTTGACTTGAATGATCCTATATTAAAGGATTATTTTGAGAATATTAATAAACCTTAAAATCTATTTAGTGGTCCGGTTTGAGTGAATAAAAACCAAAGGAGGTTTATAGCCAAGGTAGAGGCATTGAAATAAGAATTTAATTTCTCTCTTTTCAAACATCCTCTATTGTTTTCTTTATCCAAATATTTTTCTCTTTCAGTTTATTTTTCAAAAAAAAAAAATCTAACCTTATCAAACAAAAATTAAATATAACTCTAAAAGTCGTAGGTTATTCATTGTGCAAGACTCCACTGTTCATGCTGTTACATATATTGTGGTTGAGTTGTGCAAACTATTTTGTTTTTTTTTTTAATTTGGACTTCAAACTTTTTCTTCATAGCAATTTAGTTCTAATTATAGATCAATTGTTTTTTGATTTTTTTTTTATGAAAAGGCGAAATTGAAATAAGAGAGACTAAAATAAAAAGGTTTATAATTTGTGTCTCTATTTTTATTATCGTTTGCTTGAATAAAAAAATATTTTAATGAATAAATTTAGCAAACACAACCGGGTAAATATCATGTGTTTTAAGATTGAATATCTTGATTTATACTTGTTCCTCGATTTCTCAAGTTTTATTTTTAGGTATCATTAATGACTTTTTATTTATTTACATACATAGCTTTCGTTTTATTTAATCATATATATATCCATAAAAATTTTAATTTGAACTTTTTTTTAAATTATAAAAATACATTGAAAAACATGCACATATAATTTTTTTATAAAAAATAAATATACTTGACCAAATGTAACACGAGTGATATAACTAGTAAGAGCGTATATGTGCTCAATAGTTTTTATTTTTAAATATAATTGAGCAGAGAAACCGAATAATAAAATTCTGGCAGTCCAATAGAAAATGAAAGAGGCCCAATGGGCTCATTAGCTTTTTGTATAATTGAGTAGAGAAACCACCAAGCAGTGCAGGCCTTGCAGGCAGAGAGGGAAAGATCAGCAAAAATAAGAGCAAAATTGTAAAAACCTTGGGAGAGAGAGAAAATCCCAAACGAGTCACTGAACTGCAGCAATCAACAGTAACAGGACAGCAGCTACCTTAGCCAAAAAAAGGAAAAAAAAAAAAAGGAAAAGAAAAAATGGCTACGGCAACACTCCATAACAGCCGTCCATTCATTCCATTAACGACCAAATCACGACCGTCCACTCGGCTGAGAATTTCATGTTTTGCTCCTCCCTACTGCTCGAACAAGGTCGGTTTCGTTATGTGTGTGTGTATATATATATATATTTTAAATGTTAATTTATCTTGGTTAATGGGGGGACGGGGTGGATACAGTTTAGGAGGGAGTACACTAGCGTGATGATAGTACCAACTGGAGTAGGAGCCAGCATAGGTGGATTCGCCGGCGATGCTTTGCCTGTTGCTCGTGCTTTATCCACCGTCGTGGATTGCCTTATCACGCATCCTAATGTACGTTTTCTTTTTCTTTAGTATTTACTCTGCAAATACAATTTGACGGTACAAATAATTTGAGTACGAGAGATTAGTCTATGGTTGCGCGTTTTCTCGTTTTGGTAGGAAGTGGTTAAAGCTCTTTTAAATTGAATGTAAATCACAGGTGCTTAATGCTGCAATGCTGTACTGGCCGATGCCTAATGTTCTATATGTTGAAGGTTATGCTCTTGACCGGTTTGCAGAAGGTTTGTGGGCCCTTCAGCCTGTTCACCAAAATAAGGTGCCTTTGTTCATCTCTCATTTATTTTTTCCCTCGTCTGTTTCTGCCGTCTGTCAAATTATTTAGTTGCTGATTAGCATTTTTCCATGGTTTGAGCTTGTGGTACCAAGTAGGTGGGATTGGTTCTTGATGGTGGAATAGAGGAAGAGCTTCGAATCCATCATTTGCAGGTGGCTGATGCCACCAGGGCTTCTCTTGGATTGCCTGTTTTGGAGTATATTGTCACTGACACCCCACTAGAAGTATCATTCCTTACAACTCAACAGACAATTCTTCTTGTTATTGATGGCACATATATCAATTTCTGCACTATGCTAAATAATACTAAATGTTCTTTTCATTCACAGTTAATTGCGCCATTTGTTGGATGTACCGTAAACTATTGAGCTGTCTATTATATAAATCTAGGGTAGTTATCTGCTTATGGTTAATAATTTTTCTACATTATGAATCTGTCTTCGCTCTTAGTTAAGAAGGGAAACTTCAAAATGGATATGTCTCTAGTGATGGCAGTTTTGCCAATCAAGTCAGTTTGTTTGCTGTTAACTACTGGTCTTTGAAATTATGTTTGGGATTTGCTTAGTGAAGAGAAAAGAAAAATTGTGTTATTTTTACCAATATGATTCATGGTTTTTCTTTAACAGGTGGAAAAGTGGGTTGATTCAAAGACAGGGCAATCAACTGGGAGAATTAAGCATCCTGGTGCGCTACTCAGAGCTGTGAAGACTTTAATTAACCGATCTCAGGTGAATGCTGTTGCAGTGGTGGGACGCTTTCCAGATGATGATGTTGAAGATGTTGATGATTATCGACAGGGGGTGGTACGTGAATTATGCTCCCAACTTGTTGATTCCATGCTGTTCTACAACCGTACAATGTCAAAGTAATATTTGCATGAACAGATTAAATTCCAAGATAGAATTTTTGTGGAAAGACCTTTCACTGTGTTGTGCCCCCTCTGTTTTTAAACATGCATATTAAATTATATTTTTTATTTTCCAGAATTATAGAACTTGCTGGGTATCTTGAAAATCCTGTGAAATATTTCAATGGTGAAGTGGTGTTTAAAATTTAAATATTTTTGGAATAAGAAAGGATGCTTTTTGTACTACTTCCTTCCTCATATTACTATGTAAATTTGTAATCCTGATACGGGTGTTGTTAATTTGAAAGTTGTTACTTAAGTTAGAAAATTAGTACTATGCATGTTTCCTGGTTCATTTAGCCTGGATTTGGCTTTGGAGCATGGAGAAAAGCAAAGTAAAATAATGGGAAAAAAAGAGAGCTAAATTTAGAATCCTGTTACGAATCCAGACTCATTTCTCAGATACTTTTCCAGTACCCAAACGATCCTCTATCCTACAATTTGGACTTAAAGTGCAAGCCAGCCATTTACAAGCATATATCGTACTATTCTGTTTCTCCTCTACCCAGTGAGATGAAAAGCTTGGTCTGTGGCTCTTATTTTCTTTCACAGAACTTAACAAGTTATAGAGTGTAATGCTTTTATGTGGCTTTTGTTCTTTTGAGCATTGCCCGGTCACCAAATTGCTTTTTATGTATAGTTCTGTTAAAATAGTAAACATGATATGTCGGCTGTTTTCCATTACTGGTTCTGACTGAAGCAATAAGGTGTAGTTGTTCTTGAATTTTTCTTGTCATTCCATCTTGGTGTCTTCACTTTGCAGGGAATAGATTTGTTGGCAGGAGTGGAAGCAGTTATAAGCCACTTGGTGGTTAAGGAATTTCAGATTCCTTGTGCACATGCTCCTGCAATGCTACCGCTTCTCTTGACCGAAGATCTTTGCCCCAAATCAGCTGCTGAGGAGGTTTGTGAAGTTAAAGACAAGAAATAACATATTGGCATTTGAAATATAGGAGTGAACCTCAGTGCAAGCAAGTGTACACTATAGTGTGTTTAACCATTAAGTTACAACTTCCCTGTTGCCTCGTAAATTGACTGACATAACTAACGTGCTATCTTCTTTTTCTTGATTCTTGATCATAGCCAGTGTGCTATTTGGATAGGATTGGATATAATTATAAGGATCAGTAGCCTCATTCAACCATGCAAACATCCTCACTGATATTTCCACAATAACATATGTGCCCTAATTGGCAAAGTATACATAGAAATTAATGTGCATAACCACCACCGTATATTACATTGTTCCAAATTGGATAAGAAATAACTTAATTTTTACCTGTAGTCTTGTCAATTTACATGCCATATGTAACCTTTTGCAGGCTGATGGTTTAGCATTTCTCTTTCTATTATCTATATTCATTTATATTTAAATCTTGTTCAACAGATAGGATATACATTCTTGCCCTGCGTACTAACTGGTCTGAGTAAAGCACCACAATATTTGGTGAAGGATTCCCAATCCCTAGAGAAGGGTTGCCTATTAGCCAGCGACGTTGACAGTGTTGTTCTTCCTATCAATGCTTGTGCAGGAGATGGTGCTCTTGCTTTTGCAAGAAGCAAAATAAACAAGGTAGAGATTAGAATTTGTTTCTTACATGTTCCTTAGATAAAAAAAAAAAAAAAAAAAACAGGGGAAAAAAAATGACTGGTTAAGTGAACTCTTTAGACTTTAGAGGCAAATTTCAATAATAGCGTTCCAGCTCCTTCCAACTTGCTCTACCTGCTATCCCTTCAATTCTGACAATTTGTGTTTGGTATTTGGATCCTTGTGACTGAATCACTGCTCTTCCTTTCAGCCACTCATAATTACTGTGGAAGAAAATGAAACAGTTCTTGATGATACGCCAGATAAACTTGGGATTGAAACGGTATGGTTAATGATCATTATGACTACAAATATACCCCTAGGAAACTATGATTATTTCAGAACTTACAATGCAATGCAATCTGTTGTGCAGGTCAAGGTCGCAAATTATTGGGAAGCGATTGGTGTTATTGCAGCTCACAAGGCAGGAATAAATCCACATTCTCTCCGAAGAAACAGAATTGGTAACATTAAACGTACTTTTGCAATTCCAGCTAATGGATTTGCGGTTTCAAGTGCCACTCAAACGACTTGATTGGAGAAGTCTTGACATTAGTTTTCTTTTTTCTACTAATATTCTCCATCTAATTATTTAAAAATATCATCCTTTTATTGATCGCGCTATAGGTTAGAGTCAGATGCGTGGTCTTTGGGTTTGAATATATGGAAACACAGGATTTGCTACTCTATTTTCAAAAGCGAATTTCATCAACTAGCTTTTTGACCATGCTCTACCGGGGTTAGATATTTTTCCCAATAAAAAAAATTTAACATACATGTTTTTTCAACACTTTTTTTTACATGAAAAAAATATTAAGTGTAAATTATTTATGTACCCATCTAATTAAATAAATTAAAAATTATTTGTGTTAATAAATAAATAAAATCATTAACAATAACTAAATATGTATCAAGAAAAGTCAGATTAAGATATTTGATCTTGTAATATGGATTATTTATTTGATTGTATTTAATAAGTATTTATTAAAATTATTTTTTTTATTTAATCAAATAATAGTAGAAATAGACATAAAATTGATTGAATAAAATAAAATGAAATAAATATCTTGTAATGTTGCACTTATTAGAAATACTACAATTACATAAAGCATAAAAAGAATTATAAATAAATTAGAATAATCTTTTAAAAAATTAAATATATATAAAATAATTAAAAAACAACCACGGTTAAGGAAACTAAATAAAAAAATAAAATATTAGAGAGAGGGTTAATTTTAAAAAGCATGATTTTTTTTCAAAAAACAAATTACAAAAAAATAAGAAGGAAAGAGGCCAGGCATTGCTCATTAAGAAAGGGCCAATGCCTATTTAAAAAGAAATGCAATTGGGGTGGATGATATATCGTATTTGCCCCAATAGTTTTTTGTAAAACAATTCCAAACGATGTGCTATCTAGTTTTTAAGATTAGAAAAACATACTTTATGTATTTTTGATATAAAAATCTATTTTTTATTTTATTTTTGACCTAAAACACATAGAAAAAAAGTTTAAATACCTTGACAAACTCATAAATAATCTCAAAAAACCAAAAAAACTACACAAAAACTCGAAATAATTTTTTTTCTGAGATTAGATCTGGTTTTTTAGGCAATTTCAAGGTAAAAAAATATCTAAATGGAATTTTTCTTACCAAATAAAATTCGTTGACATCAAGATTGATTATTTTAATGGTTAGAATTGGTGTAAACTCTAATTTTTTTTTTCTATTGTTGAAATCTGGCTATCTTTTTTCTCTCTCTCAAATCTGGAACTAAAAAACAAAAAAAAATAAATTTTTATACCAAAATTAAATTGCAAAAATTTAAAGGGACTGAATATGTATAATTTACAAATTAATTTTTATTCTCTATCTTTTAATTTTATTTTTAGTCAATAAATTTAATTTAATTATCCTTCAATATAATTTAATTTGGATGCAATTGCGGAAAAAAAAACAGTAAATCCATGAGAATATATAAACAGTGTTTACGTGGACAGTGATTTACCCACAATAATTTCTAGTTAAAAAGTTCAATACCTTTATTCTTCACGTGGAAGAGGAAAATAGAGAACTCTAGGTTGTAATTCAACATGGGTTGGTTAGATGGTGATTTTTAAACCCTTATTGTCAACTCATGTGTGCTGGTGTGGCATGATAGGATTGGCTTGACGGTTAATCCTCGGAAGATAGCAACATCAGAGATTGGTAGGTAATACAGATATATAATCACCTGTTTAGGGTGGTGGGATTTTCTTCCGGTTACCAGTATTGTCATAAAATACGATGGAACAGAAAACATCAAGTCCTTGGATCCGATTGTTAGTATAATTTCTTTAATTGATGGACCACTAACATGTTTCCTCCCGGATGATGGGATATTTTTATAAGAGAAAGCTTTCTCGATGCTATTCATTTTGATCATTGAAGTCTCTGGTTCATACACTGTTTACTGCTGCTTATTTTCTTCTGGGAATTTTAAAAAAATATTCTGTGGTGGCACAAGATTCATTTTTCTCCATCTAGCATTGCGTCAAAAAGACTATTTCTTTGATTGAATTGACTGAGCTGGTCTCTGTGCTGTGAAAAAAGATCTGGTGATTCAATCCTAGGAATTGGGTTTGGATTGTTTCTGCTCAGTGGGTGGAAATTGATAATTTTTCACCTTCTTTTTTCGCTCCTTTTCAGTTGCATAAATGAGAATTAAAAAGAGTAGTGATGTTGAGATTAATGAGTGGATCATATAAGAAAAGAAATCATTTTTAGGGATATCTAATGAGCACTCACTTCTAAAGTATTAAAGTTAGTCTGGTATAATTTTTGTGATTTGACTTAAATAGTTTCTTAACTTTTAACTTAAGAAAAAATTATAAATATATAACTTTTGACTTCAATAAAAAAAAAAAAAATACAAAATCGAGTCAAAGTCCTGCTTCAATTAAAAATCAAAGTCCTACTTTTCAATTAAAATCGTTATAAAGTCTGTGTTTGGAACAAGTTTCGAAAATAATTTCTTATTTAGTAAAATCAGGAGCAAAGTGGTTTCTTTTTCAAAAGAAATAAGAGAGTGGCCGTTGGTGCTGGGGTCTAGCTGCGACGATTTGTGACAGTGAAGGATGTAAAAGTTTTCAAATCATTAAATT
>Ga0325405_1003801_pt1 | contig 15499 bp, 11 predicted proteins | sample PopdelMetagenome_21_FD_205663 | JGI IMG/M metagenome (GOLD analysis project Ga0325405, IMG submission 205663) | Populus deltoides microbial communities from Bellville, Georgia, United States - Xylem-Control-R2 | ecosystem: Host-associated > Plants > Phyllosphere > Stem > Wood/Secondary xylem... | reverse complement strand
AGTAACATGAGGTAAGTTCTGCAAGCATTTGACATCTTAAGGTTTTACGTGCAAGAGTTTATGCTATTTTTTCTGTGCTATTTCCTTTGATTAGTCTTTTCTTTCGCTTTCGGATTCATTAAATAAATAAAAAATTTTGTATGTTTCTCTATTGCAGTGAAGTTTGGAATAAACATTCTCGCTACCTTATGAGATACCAAGTGGAGGTTGACCTGAGAAGAACGCTAGAGTGGCAGATTCAGAGAATTGGATTCCTCTTTCGTACTGCTTCTGTTTCCTTCGTGGTTGTGTTTTAATTTTAATTTTTTTTATTAGTTTTGTTCGATACATGGAATATTTTCGAGTCACTTAATTTGCGTGTTTTTTTTTTTTGGTTAGTTTTGATGCAAGTTTTGGGTGTTACATCTATAAAAAAAGAACCAATGCATGCTGCAGTTGTTACATCTTCAATTCAATCACCCTTTTCTTAGTGTATTCACACTATTTATTTATTTAGGAGTGCGCTTTTTATGTGAAGTACATTTCGCCGTGAAGAGATTGGTTGCTTTAACATTTCGATTCATTAACAATTTATCAAAGTTAATCCTAGAATAGCTCCTAGAATGGTGGATCAGATTGTATGTAAACTGCATATATATGTCGTACAGCTTTGCAATATTGAAAAAAGAAAATACAGAGAACATTCGCATTATCATTTTCTTTATGGTATCAGAGCTCTAGTTCTGCGAACCTAGGAATCCATACAACTAAAATACCTCATGCCTGGTGACGAAGACCAAAAGCTTCTTGAATATAACAGGCGCTGTCGAACTCTTTCAAGACCTCAGAACCATGGGAGAACTACAATCATCCACTTTTTCTCCATCACTCCGATCAACCCGGCGCTATCCTCGTTTCACAACCAATTCTAATGCCCTGTTCCTTGCCTACTTTGGGGCAGTCTTATTGTCACACCTGACATCGCGGCGGCCCTAAAAAATTAATTCTACTAAATTATGGAAAAAAATAAATATCTGACATCTTATTCTTTTAGAAGAAAATGTCTTATTTAAGGAATCGTCACCTAGTATTATGGTCACTACGAACCCTAACTGGTCATCAGAGATTCTATGGTACGGGACTGGTTACGTAAAAGGAAAGATATTATCACCCCTTAACGTTCTGCCTGAGGCAGACTGTATTGCTGATTTTGTCTTAAATTACTAAACATTTACTCGCTTATGCTATGATGATTTGTTTATAATATTCCTGACTCTGGCGCCAGTGAATATTTGATCTCGAATAATTCCAACTCTGACGTTGGTAAAAATTCCACCCCGAATAATTCCAACTCTTGCGTTGGTAAAAATTCGTAGCTACAAAAAAAATCAGTATATTTTCTTTTTTTTTTAATTTCCTGATTCTGATATCAGTGAATAAATTGACAAAAATACATTTTTTATAAGACATGCAAAATTTTTATTTCTACACTTTCTATTTTTTTGGTTTTTAATTTTTAATTTTTTTATTTTTTTGGTTCTGGGTTGGACCCAACAGCCTGGCCCGGTCACTGGCCCAAACCAGTGACCCGGCTGGCTAAGAAAACCTCACACACGCTCAGCACAATACAAGAGTAATTAAAATTACAAATGTACAGTGCCAAGCAAATTATATTTGCATGCACAGCTTAGTGAATTAAAACACAAATGCAAAAGGGGAGGGAAACCGAGAGCTTACCTGGAGCAGCTGCGGGGTAAAGATGAAGACGAAGGTGATGACCGATTAGCTCTGGCCGGACGATGTCTTCTCCCTCCTTGTTTCTTGTCTGTCAGTCCTCTCTTTCCCGATCTCTCTCTCTCTTCTCCTTCTTCGTCTGTTCCTGGAATCCGCTGCTTGCAAACGAAGATGGCGGTGTGGAAAGGTTGTTCCACCAACACTGCTTCCTCTCCTCTGTTTTAGCTTTCCTTCAGTCAACCCCTCATTGTCTTTTTCATTCCTCTCCCTGTTGAATCTTTCTTCAGTCAGCCCCTTAGTGTTTGTTCGTTCCTTCTCAAGCCATAACAGCAGTGGCTGCTGAAGATGGAGCTCTGAAGCTGCTGCTCCTGGAGGCGACGAAAACGGTGGTGACGCTGGTGGTGACTCTTGTCTACTGCTTTCCTTGGTCTTCCTTCAGTGTTTCCTCTGCTCAGGACATCGACGATGGTGATAAAGATGTTAGGTGCTGTCGGTTGAATGGAAGCTTGCTCCCCTCTGTTTTTTTCGTATGCTTCTCCGCTCTCTATTCTATAACTCTGCGTCTTCCCTAGTCAAGTCGACGGGGGTTCTTCTCCTGTCTGGGTTCCTGGAGGCTGAAGAGTTGTTGAAGATGGTGAAGAGATGGTTGAAACTGATCCCCGGTTTTATCTCCTCTGTTTTCTTCCTTCCCCTCCGGTTTTTTCTTCCTCTCTGTTTCCAGTAACCCTGTCTTTCTCTTCCCTTTTCCCCCTGGTTCTGTTTCTCCCCTGAATCTGTGATTTTTTTTCGTTTCTTCCCCCCCTGTTCGTTCGTCTCCTCTGTTTTCTTTTTGAAGAAACCAGAGGCTACCACAAGTCCACTCCTTTTCCTTTTCTTTTCTTTTCTTTTGTCTCCCCCCTCTCTCCAGCTGTTTTTTTCTGGTTTTATCCTCCCTTAGAATGCCATGCGGTCCCGTGCTCTCCGTTTTTAATGCAGGAGTAAAGGCAGCAGTTTCCTTTTTATTTCGGGTGAAGAAGGTGAACAGTGTTGAGGTTATTTTGCATTTTGGTCCTTGGTGTTTTGAAAGTTTTGTAGTCAAGCCCTTGGATAAACTTTAATTGGACCCCTGCATTTCAACGAATTTTACAAGACAGTCCCTGTATGTTAATTTCTTGCAAAATTTACCAGAATCAGCCCTATACTTTGATAATTTTTCAATTAAGCCCCCTGATTTCATTAATTAAATTAATACCAATCTCAATTAAGTCTCAAAACTTATCAATTCTCCAATTAAGCCTTTAATTGGATTAATTAAATTAATTCTAAGCTCAATTAAGTCTCAAAACTTATCAATTCTCCAATTAAACCCATAATTGGATTAATAAATCAATTCCAAGCTCAATTAAGTCTCAAAACTTATCAATTCTCCAATTAAACCCTTGATTGGATTAATTAGATTAATTCCAAAGTTTAATTAAACTCCAAAACTTCTAATCTTGTTGCCCTTAACCCAAACTTTAATTCATTCTTCAATTATTTCATTTTATTTTTTTTCATTATCATTATATTTTTTTTATTTATATTTTTTTTCATCATCATCATGTTTTTCCTTTTCAGTAAATAAAAATAATAATAATAATTAAAATAAAGTGGTCAAAAATTGGGTTATGACAGTTGCCCCCTCTTTATAATATTTACTATGCAAAGATATCAGAAAATTTCATTTTCTTTTAGCTTTGTGTAGTAAATTTATAAAGAAAAGTAAATACAGAAAGAACTTTTGCGTTTTTTTAATTTTTTTTTACAAAAATTTTTGTTTTTTTTAGAGTCTTGAAAACTTTGAAAACAGGAGATTGACATATGACTTTTACAGAGAGATGTAGAAATCAAGAAGAAGTCATTTGGACGATGACCCATTTTTTGGTTTTTGTTTTTTTTTTTTAATGGATCAAATTTGGGCAACCTGCCCAATGATAAAAGAACGTGAAGGATTTCGCAAGTGGTCTAATTGTTCCAGGCGACCTGCCCAATAGGAAGAAGAAACCCGAAAAGGGTTTCGCGAGTGGTCTAATTGTTCTAGGCGACCTGCTTGATAGGAAGAATAAAACGCGAAAAGGGTTTCGCGAGTGGTCTAATTGTTCCAGGCGACCTGCCCGATAGGAAAAATAAAAACGTAAAAAGGATTTCGCGAGTGGTCTAATTATTCCAAGCGACCTGCCTGATGAAGAATAAGACAAGGAAATTGTTTTTTGTTTTTTGACAAATACAAAGAAAAAGGTCTCATTGTAATGAGTGACCTACCCAAGTAAAAAAAAAAAAAGGGTCTCATTGTGATGGGTGACCTACCCAAGTAAAAAGAGAAAGGAAAATGAAGGCTCGAAGACGCAATCAAAAGGATGGTCGAGGGCTCGAAGGCGCGCTCGAAAGGAATCGAGAGCTCAAAGTCGCGCTCGAAAGATGTGAGGGCTTGAAGGCGCACTCAAAAGAGAGGTAAGGTTAGGAAACACACTACCTTGGATGGTCAAGGGCTCAAAGGTGCACTTGAAATGAGATGAGGGCTCGAAGGCGCCCTAAAAATGATGATCGAAGGCTCAAAGACGCTTTCAAAGATAGTGGAAAAACACAGAGATTTTTCAGGTGGCCTAATTCTCATGGGCGGCATGCCCAGACTAAAAAATTCTCAAAAGTAAAAAAAAAAAAGCAATTTCAATCTTGGCCATTTCAAGTTGGCCTTCCACTTGATGGATTCCACCAAAATTTTCTCTTATGAAATTTGCAAAACTCATTGTCCAATATTTCAAAGTTTAGATGATATGCATGCATCTTTACCTGATTTGAAATATAGGCCCCCATTTCTTCTCAGTCTTCTTGTTGCTTGATTGATAAGGACTTGCTACCTCTGATTTGGGTCATCTTTGTCGTTTGGCTTTTAGCCTACTCGAGTTGGCCCATGTAAGTCTATTTCTAAATTCGTTTGCATAACTCAACCTTTGTGGTGCCCATTGTGACCCACTTGCTTGCTAAAGATTTTCTGACTCGTCAAATAATTTGAGAGGACCACTCATTACTCCTCGTTTCACTGCTAGAAACATTCAGTGAGATTTAGTTTTTTGCATGTTTTTTTTATTAACGTGGATATTCGGGTTAACTTACGTACATCTTAACTAATCACACAAACCTAAAGTTAATTAATTTTACACCATGTAGTTCAAGAAACCTTCTTCTATAATTTTACACCATGCTGATTTCAATTTTGTAAACTAGTTCATGCTCGAATTATAAGTATCATATTCTTCGTTTGAATTCTTTGACATTAATTTTCGCTCTCTCTTTCTTCTTTTTTTTTACACAAAAGTCAAAGAAAAAAACACCTTTTTCTGATACAATAAGTGATACAAACCTAGCTACTAAATGGTATTTTACAACCTAATATCCAACTATCTAATTCCAAAACAATTTAAGAATTAATAAGATAAACTATTGGGCTTAAAAAGAAAAAAAAAAGTTTAACAGGGGCCCTTCTTTTTATCCTCTAATCCTATTGTTTTCTGATTAAAAATGATTAAATTGTCGTATTATTTATTAATTGTGAAACCTCACTGCTATATAAATCTAAGCTCTCTAACTTAAGAAATTAAAATAAGATATTATAAAAACCATACCGTTCTCTCAATTTTCTCAATTCTTTAACAAAAACTCTAAAAGAAAAAAAAAAGACAGGCCCATTATAAAAATCATACCGTTCTCTCATTGTTTTTCATTTCCAGATAATATTAGTCTCAATTTTCTCAATTCATTATAAAACGTCGGGCCTAAAACAAAACCCACCCACTACACACTGTCAACACAATTTCGGAAAATAAATTATTTGACTGGGCAGAGGGGGAAGAAAAAAGAGAGAGTGACTTGGGGAAAGGGTCAGCAGAGCAGATCAGAGTGAAGAGTGTGAGGGTGGGGGAGGGTTCGATAATTAAGTAGGCCAAGGGTTTTTCAACAGCAACAACAAAGAGAGACAGAAAAATGTGGAGGAGGAGGAGTCATTTATTACTCAACAACGCCGTAAGAACCTCCTCCTTATCGGCTTCCACCGCTTCGAGAGGAAGAACCCTCCTCACTCCCTCCTCCAATTCTCCCTTATTTAAACCCCCTTCTTCTCAGTTAGAACAAAAAAACCTTCATGGTTTCTTAGGTTTATGTGGATTCCCCATGCCAAAAGAATGCAATAGTGACGAGGCACCGCCATTGCTGCCATCAAACTTTCATGATGGAGATGATTCAACATTCTTTGGAGAGGGATTTGGATGGAAAGCTGTGATAATAGGGTATGGATGTGGGTTTGTGTTTGGAGTCACAATGGGATACGTTGTGTTTAGAACAAGAAAACCAGCATGGTTTCTGAAAGCGGTTGAAGATCAATGGAATCTGAAGGCAAGAAGAACGAAGAAGAATGCTCGTAGGAATGGTGCAAGAAGAAACTAAACAACGGAGCTAGTAACATGAAGTAAGTTCTGCAAGCATTTGACATCTTAAAGTTTTATGTGCGAGAGTTTATGCTATTTTGTCTGCGGTATTTCATTTGATTAGTCTTTTCTTTCTGTTTCATTAAATAAAAAAAATTATTAGTACTCATTGATATAGTTGTGTGTTTCTAAATTGCAGTGAATTTTCGAATAAACATTCTCGCTACCTTATTGATGCAGGACAGCTTGCGGAAGGAATCCTAAACTAAAACTACTGCCATAAAACAATTACCAGCCACTCTTTCCTTAGTTAACATAGCCTCCTATATTGGGATTCCTATTTACTGTTGTTTAAGTTTAAGACTTTAATTTACTGTTTCTAGTAGGAATTTTCCTGTTTTTCCGTAAGTGATTCTCTTATTAGAATTAGGATGGCAGCTTATAAATACAAGCAGCCCCCTCACTTTTTGATTTTAAATAAGAATTTTTTTCAGAAACATTACTCTGTTACTCATGGATTCGAGTATTTTACTCATGCTCGTGAATTCGATTCCAAGTGGAGTTGACATGAGAACAACGCCAGAGTCGCAGATTTAGAGAACTGGATTCCTCTTTCGTACTGCTTCTCTTTTCCTTCATGGTTGTGTTTTATTTTTTTATTTTTTTTCATTAGTTTTATTCGATACAAAAACTATTTTTTCGAGTCACTTAATATGCGTGTTTTTTTGGTCGTGTCTTTTTTGTTTTGGTTTGGGTGTTACTTCTATAAAATAGAGCCAATGCACGCAGCAGTTACTGTTGACTAGAAAATCCTGCTTGATTTTAAGTTCCTTTTTTTTTTTGTTTAAAGCACATTACTTTGAAAAGATATTCAAAGTGAGAAATAAATACATCAATGTGTTCGTAACTTAACTCACAAAGGAACTCTAATTACAATATCACGAAGCATCGGTGCTTTATTCTCAACACAACTGTTCTTACGAATCAGTTTAAATAAAAAATTAATTCTTCTCAAAAGCAAGCAACTCAGAACACCATAGAATCAATAACATGCTGCAGAAGAAACCCAGAATACCATAGAACCAAACATCTGAAGGAAACACCTAGTTGCTTGGTGTGCAATGTTTCGTGAACAGGGGATATGACAGAGTTGTCAGATATAGATCATTTAACAGAAGATAGTAGTTAGTAGAAAGAATATCCATGTAACATTATTGAAATGCTTTCATAGAACAAGTGATATTTCTCCCACCCTTACGATCTGAAGGAGAGATAGTCTCATTAAAATCCCCAACAAGGCACCATGGCTTAGAAATGTTACATTTGAAATTCACCAGATAGCTCCACAATTCTTTCTTTGAGGAATAATCCATAAATAGCACTCAATCAGTATTGTACCATGTAAAGACTCTTTCTATATGCAATATCCTACCATTGTATTCGTGACATTAAAGCTGGGAGAATTCCATATAGAAAGCAGGCCCCAGAAAGACCAACTGAGGGAACAACATACCAAGATCTAGAATATCTTAGTGGAGCATTACTGTTGCTCCATCCTTTCTTTCCAGTCCTCCCGCTCTTTATCTATGAAAACCTTCAAGGTGTCCACAATCTGATCATTATCATCATCTAGCTAAAGAATGGCCTTTCCAACTTCCCAGCAAGCTTTAGCTCCCATTCTACTATCAACAGGTGGTTGTTACTTGTTGCTCCAGTTGCCGAGGGGAATTGATCCCCTTCTCCATTACATTAATGTCCATGCCAGAGCATATAACCTTGTGTCTGTTTCTGATTTCATCATCTGAGATAGACATTTCAGTGATCTCCAGGTTAGCAGACTTCTCTTTTCTACTTCTTGATGTTCTCCCCTCACGAGTAGCTGATTTTTAGGAAAGTTTCTTCTTTCTTTTGTTCGAACTTCTCTTCTTTTCCTTCTCTAGTTCTGCTATCTCCTCTGGCTCTGCTATAGGTGTGATGAAGACCTCAAACATCTTGTTTTTATTATATTTCACCGGGCCATTTAAGCATGAATGAGATCAGTTGTTGGTCCGAAGCCTTATAGTAAGTAGTTAACAGAGGCTCATGTGTGTTAACTGGAACTATTGAGAGTGTGTTTTCCTCTAGCCCAAAACATTGTGATCCATTCCTCCACTCATCCATATAAGCATTAGAGATAAGCCCACCATCATTTGAATAGCATAATCTTGATTGTTTTTTTTTTTACATTGTTCTCACAAGCCTCAATCGGACATCCAGATAAAAATTATGGCTTATCGAAACTACAATGTTGTCTACTTAATTAGGCTTACGTCAATCACAAAATTTTAAAGACATAGGAAATTAAACAAAAAGGAAGGTAATTTACAGAATTCAAATGCTACTTTGGGTAATCCACATGAATATTAATCGCATGGGGCGAGCCACCAATGAAAGAGGTCATGCCAAGAGATTTTATAAACCAGGAACAGAGTGAGAACCCATGCACAAGCGATTTAATTCAATGAGATACAAGCATGACTACTTTATTACCTTGGACTTCGATTTAATTAAATTAAGATGTCTATGCATACCTCAATAATTGCACGATATAGTTTGAGAGATTGTGCATTGTTGATTATCAGGTATTAAGATGTCCCTGCATACCTCAATAATTGCACGATATAGTTTGAGAGATTGTGCATTGTTGATTATCAGGTATGTAATAATCTTTAACCAGTCTCTCTTCCCTTTCTGTTTTTCTCTTTTTTTCATCTTTTTCGTTCTCTTTTTTATTGTTTTGTTTTTCCTCTATTTTTTCATCTTCTTCCCCCTCCACCCACCTCCCGGTTAGGGGGTATATAGAGGAGGAAAATGAGAGAGAGCTACCCTACACGTGTCCAGTCATGTCAAAGGGGTAAAGTGGCTAGCTACCATTGTGCATCTGCGGGTTGTGTTGATGTTTTTAGACAAATGAAAAACATAGATAAAAAACTACGAAGGAGGGGAAGAAAACCTTCTTCTCCTGACTGAACGCACGCTCAAGAGAAGAAGATGGTAAATAGTGCCATCAAAATTGCATCTCTTCTAGCTTTGTCTCTCCTTTTTTACATATAGAAAAGCGCAATTTTTTGGAAAGGGTTTTTTGAAACTTTTTTTGTATTTTCTATTTTCTTCTTCTTTTTTTTTTTTGTGTGGGACCCCAAAAAATAAATAACAACAAAACTTTCAAATTTTTTTAATTTCACTCTTGATTTCAATCAATTGGATTCCTAGAGGTCGATCTTTTTTTTCAAAAAAATCATTGGCTGCAAATTTCTTCAATTTGACCCCTAATTGACCTCAAACTTTCAAGTTTCTTGCAATTTTACCTTTGATTTGAACCAATTAACTTTAAAAATTAAATTTGATCCTTTAAAATTTCAATCTTCTCAGTTAAATTCAAATTGGGCTTCCAAACTTAAGTTTTCACCAATTAATCCCCTAAAAAATTAATTTGACTAATTTAAAGTATAATTAAATCCTTACACTTAATTAAATCATTTAATTGGACCCAAATTAATTCTTAAATACAATTAAACTTTTAATTTGACCCATAATTAAATGAAATTGACCTATTAAAAATCTAATTATGTCTTTGAACTTAATCTTTATACAAATTTGTTTAATAATCATTTAATTTAAGCTTCAACCTGCATTGTGTTTTTAGTTTTAAGGTACAATTGAACTCCCAATTCATTCAAAGTTGCAGTTTAATCTTACTCAATATCTGAAATCCTCCCAACTTGCTTTAGCCAAAATCCTAGTCTCCTTGCTATTATTATTATGTTTTTTATTTTTTTTATTTTAAAACTGTAAATTTTAAAGGGAATAACCTACAAATGAATTATGATATTCCTAATACTTAAGCTCACCTCCTACCCTAAATCAACAATTTACAATTACGTTACCAATTTCTCAAAGTTTCTGAAACCATAGAGTAGAAAATCATAATTTCCTTTCCTATACATAAATTGATAAAAATTAGAGAGGTATGATATCCTACCCAAGAGTTTTGAACCTCATTTGACCCTTTTCTAGCAAGTTTCTTCCTCAATTCTCCTTTTCCCTTAGTTCAATTACTTATTTCTCACTTTCCCTTCATTATACCTTACTTCAATTACTTATTTCTCACTTTCCCTCTCCTAAACACTATCCCACACACTTGATTTTCCAAGAAAACAAGGAAAGAACCCAATCTCTCACTTCCTACTCTTCATTTAAGTGGAAAAAAAAAGAAGAAGAAAAATTCAAAGCTTCCTTTTTTTTTTTCTCATTGCTCTGGCCGGCTGCTTATCAAGGAAGAGATGAGAGATTTTTGTTCCATGTTCTGAAAATACCCCTATTTATTAGTTATGAGCTCTATCATCATTTCAACAGGTAATCGGTAGATTTCTTCCACCTTATATGTGGAAGGAAATAAAATTCTCTCTGAAGTATCATTTGATTATTTATTTATGTCAGAATTTCACGTGGACTAACAACATAAATATGAGAAGTGGTTCTTCTTTACTACCTCCTACCATAGGTATGCTGAAGTGAAATGTTAACGCGTCTTCAAGTTGCAAACCAAGACCATCAAGAATTGACGGTGTTCTTAGAGATTGTGAAGGGAGATTTCTTTGTTTTTTTTTCTTGTTCCATGAAGCTGAGGTCTTGGTAATTCAAAAAGCTATGCTTTTTAGTATTGATTGCTGCCATGCTTCTACAAATCAATTGGTTGTAGAGTCAAATTCTCACAATGCCATTACCTATATTAAAGGAACAAATGCTATACGATCTTGGCACCTGCAAACTAAATTCAATGATATTTCAAATGCATGCAATAGGCTTCATTCTATATGTTTTGAACATGTTCATAAGAAAAGAATCAAGTTGCAGATCATTTAGTCAAGCAAGGAGTTCTAAGAGAAGATGACTTAATTAGTTGTGGATTTAGTTGTGCTAGTAAGTTTTCTCACTCTTCTGAGTTTTTCTATACTCTTCTTTCTATCTATTAAGCTGTGTTTCTAATGGCTATAACAGTGATTGAATAAATCTCTCGTATTTCATTAAGGAAAAAAACTCATTCCATATTCATATTATGTATATGATTTTGAGGCACTGATTGTTTTTGCGTTCTAAAAATGTTTTTTGAAAAAGATTAAAATTTTTTAATGTTTAATTTTCAAATTACTTTTTTTATATGTTTGTAAATCATTTTGATGTGCTCATATAAAAAATAATTTTAAAAAAATAAAAAAATATTATTTTGATATATTTCCAAGTGAAAATCACTTTGAAAAACAACCGCAACCACACTTCCAAATACGCTTAAGTTTGGAAACGCGATTGAAACTGCATTCCCTCAAATTTTAAAAACAAATTTGCTAAAAATTATTTTTTTAATGTTTTTAGATCGTTTTGATATGCTAATCTTATAAATAATTATTAAAAAATAAAAAATATTATTTTAATATATTTTTAAATAAAAAAACACTTTAAACTGTTACTAATAACAATCTCAAACAGTCAATTACTCCGTAATAAAAGCCCAATATTACAAAAATTATCCTGGAAACTAATATTGCCGTATTTCCAACACTCGTATGGAAATATTTAATGTTTGGCGCCACTTTCAATAATTAAACCTTCAGTCCCATGTTTAAAATGCGGAGACTTGAAGGTTAATGAAAGGGGCAGACTTGAAAAAAGTAAGAACTTTGAGGACTACCACTTCAAATCATAAACTCATTTAAAATGCTAATTATTTTAATGGTATTTTAGTCATTTAAAATAATATAAAGCGATAGTTTGACATAGGGTTTCTCATTTTAGTCATATTTTATATACCTCAAGTATTTACTTTTCCTCTTTTTTTCTTCTTTTTCTCCTTTGCTTGCACCCTTTGTGAGGTAACTGCAGTTCATATCTATTCAATATGTGCGTAAACATTCTACAGAAAATAATCACCAACTTATAAAATAAATAAATAAATAACTTGTTATAAAAAATGTCAAAAAGTAATTAACTGTGACATATAATTGTTTGAGAATTTTATATGATTTAATTATTTGTTTGTCTGTCTGTCAAGCTAGAAATTATTTGAGGAGTGCATGCGGAGAAATCACTTGTTCAAGAAAAAATGTTAATAGGAATCTCTACTAAAAAATACAAATGAATTCTAATTAAATAGTTTGCTCTTAATTAGATTTAAAATCACTTGAGGAATTTGCTAGAACGTATTTTATTACGAGTAATGGATCAGTTTTTTATCTTCTATATTTGGTTTCAAGATTTTTCCTTCCATACTTTTTTCTCTCCAATTGGACACATCCGATTTGCTCGATGGGTACACAAGTACTTGTGAACAATAAAGATTTAATATGATTTTTTTTTTTATAATAATCAAAGTTTTATTGATTTTGAGGTAGAATACAATGACAATAGAACCATCAAATAGAAAACAGCACTTAAGATGCTACACAGCTAACATAAATATAAATAATATTTGACACCAACAGAGAAATTTTGTTGATTATGAGATTCATATGCATTAATATTACTCTAAAGAGGTGTAATAAGAAATTTTAGGTGATTTTTTTTTATTTTTTTGTTGTAGCAGATTAAATTTTTTTTCCTTAAGTTTGGTTTTCTTTTTATCTTGTTCTTATATTTTATTTTGGTTATTAGTTTAATGGTTTTTTAATATCCGTTCCATGATTATAAAAAAAAAACTACTCTAAAGAAAAATGGATGATATATTCAATATCGAACTTCAAACATTAAAAGGGTATTCAAAAGATTGTTTTTTTGGGAAATTAAATTCAGTATGTAAAGCAAGCTTCACATAAATTTCATTCCTAAATACACTTTAGAAAAACTTCTCTGAACATTCACAATATTAAGCAGTCACAATTTTTTTTCCCTAAAAATATTTTCATGTAAAATTCCACCTCCAATATCTATAAAATTAATTATTAGCACCATTAATTTGCGGGCAAATTATTTACTAGAAACAAAGACTTTGGGGTCAAGAAAAAGGACAGACCAAGTCGTAAGTGATTTCCCCTAAAAAGAGTTCGTGACTCCGCTGAACTTTCCATTCTTTGTTTACGGCCACTTATGTTTCCCAGGGAATCAAGCACAAGTCATATAGAATTCCCAATTTTTTTAAGAGCTTTTGCTCAAAGTCCAGAGGTGGGAGGATGCCTGCTTCTGAGATTCACATTATAAGAACAAGAAGAGATTCAAAGAGAGGAAGAAGAACAAGAGAAGCCTTGAGGCTTGATAGTGCTGAAATTGTGTTATGATTTGCCTTAATTGTTGTTATATACAAGTGTTTTTTTATATAGTTCAATGAATCCTATTAAACTTAAAATACTAAATTGAAAAAATTAAACTGAATATATATGATTACAATAATATAATACACAGGTCTCGGGCCTTTATTAAATTATGTTGGATCAGACTAAACTTCATGCCTCAACACACATGTCATCCATCAATGAACCTTTTCTTCTGATCTTGTCCTCCATGGAATCTACTTTAACTTTTGAGCGCTGACTGTTTTTTTTTTTTGTTCCCTTGTGAGTTCTCTTTATTGCCGTGTTTCCAACACTATTGTATAGTCAATTAAGGGACCTACTGCTATGGAAATATTTGCAATTGAATAATTCAACATTCAGTTCCATCTTTTCCACACGTAATTGTTGGACAATATATCCGAAGACTTGGAGGTCAAGGAGGAAGAGGACAGACCATCAGACGAGCTACAAAAAAATTTCTAATTACTTGCTGATAGGCCACTAGAGACTTATATGGTCGTTAACTTCAGAGTTCGTGGAATTAGTCGAGGTACGCGCAAGCTGGCCGGACACCCACGTTAAACTAAAAAAAAAATTTCTAATTACAGCACAAACTGTATCTATTAGCACACATACACTTTCTGCTGATGTAAATATCATCTTTACGTATTTTTACCTAAAATTGTGAATGAACTATATATGAATATTCAGAAATAATTTCCACAAAAAATGTCAATTATGGAAATTAATATTGCCGATGTCAATTATGGAAATTAATATTGCCGTGTTTCCAACACTATTGTTTTGTCAACTAAGGGACCTGCTACTTGTATAGAAATATTTGCAATTGAATAATTCAACCTTCAATTCCATATTCAGCACCAAATGAAGATTATCACATAAACTTGCTGCAAATGTAAATGTAGGGATATTATCTACTCTCAACAAAAATCATGGAGCCACTTCGTTTGTGAACGTAGATTATACAATACGAAACCGTTTGCTCTATAAGCTACTCATGCAAAGGAAACAAAGAAGAGTTCGTTAGCAACAATAAAATAAATTTAAATTAAATAGCTTGCTCTTAAATTTAGAATCACCTCATGATTTTGCACAAAAATTGTCCGCGTGCATTTTGTATCGTGGTTTGTCAAAGAACTATCTCACTCAAAAACTTAACATGTTAAGTGAGACCCTAATATATGATTTATATAATTCTCTAACACACTTCCTCGAGTAACTTACATGGACTCACACTATTTTATGCTTAATTTTTATCAAATACAATAAGGTTAGTGAGATTCGAACTCGTGACTGTTAATTTTCTAATATGATATCAAAGAACCATCTTAACTTAAGAGATTAAACTGTTAAGTGAGACCCCAATATATAATATTATATTACTCTTTAATTAACACGAGACCTCAGTATATAATATTATATTACTCTTTAACACACTCCCTCAATTGAAAGACTTTTAAACTTGAAACTTGTATATACTCACATTACCATGTGCTATGAATTAAATTTTAATTAGAAGAGAGAATAAAGATGGTGAGATTCGAACTCGTGACTGCTTGATCATTAAAGTTCTGATACCATGTTAAAAAGTTATATCACCCAAAAGCTTAAACTATTAAGTGAGACCTCAAAATATAATTTATATAATTCTCTAATATAGTTAAACTGTTTTTCAAAGTGCTCTTGCAATTACTTTTCACTTGAAGAAATATTAAATTGATATTTTTTTAGGTGTTTTTTGATGATTTTAATTATATGTTAATGTTAAAAATTAAAAAATATATAAAAAATATATTTTTGATGTATTTTTAAAAATACGATGCATGATGTTATCAAACACACGTAATACATGTACATTTATAATTACTTCATTTGTTTTATTTCTCCATGGTAAGTAAGGAAAATATAATAAGAGGAGTCCTGACTCGTGTGCCCATGAATTTAATTAAAAATTATGTCCCTTGTGTAATCTTCATTATTTATTAGTTTTAGTATGCTGTTTTGTTTTCTTAGGAATTATTGAGT
>Ga0325405_1003798_pt1 | contig 15503 bp, 9 predicted proteins | sample PopdelMetagenome_21_FD_205663 | JGI IMG/M metagenome (GOLD analysis project Ga0325405, IMG submission 205663) | Populus deltoides microbial communities from Bellville, Georgia, United States - Xylem-Control-R2 | ecosystem: Host-associated > Plants > Phyllosphere > Stem > Wood/Secondary xylem... | reverse complement strand
CTTCACATAAGTCCACCTAAGGGGGGTCCATTAGGGTTTTCTTAAGTCTAGAGTCAGTATAAATAAAGGCATAACCAAACATGTAAGGTTACGCAATTTTCAGATCAATAAACTTCTTGCTGCACTTCTTGTGTGTTGGTGGGATAATCTCCCTTCCTTGGTTCTCTAAAGAACTGAAAACGACTTATCGAAGAACAACTGTCTTCATGGCGTCATCCTTATACTTCTCGTTCACGAATCAATATTCGTTGGATGGGGGTCTCCGTTTTCAATAGTGCTGGTGCCTAGGTAAAAGTTATCTTTGTGTCACACTCCTATCAAACCTGATTTACTTGGCTTTCCAGGAATTGGTGTCTTTGCGTATGGGTTGCGTGATCACGAGGTTCGCATCAATCTTGATTATTTGTGTAATGTACTTAGTGTGTTATGTAGTGAGAAATTGTATGTTAATCTTAAAAAGTGTGCCTTTTGCATGGAGAAAATTGTGGATGTTGTGTGTAAATGGAAAGGTTGATGAATCTGGACAGATTCGTCTTCTGACTTTTAGAGATAATTCGAGTAGGAGGATGAGGGAATTAGGATCAAGTTTCTGCATAATAATTGTAGTATTGGATGTTAGCTAACTAAGGAAATTGGTCTTGCTTGAAATGGAGTTCTATAACTCTAGATATAGTTAAAAATATGAGGAGAGGTCGGACAGTAACAATTTCAAGACAGTAACGGTTGGACAGTAAGAGTTCAATGTTTGTTGATGAATAATTTTGACTATCTTAGAGGCAGAACTGGGTTCTCCTTCCTTCAGAGAACTTGTAGCCTCGTGTCTTAGCTTTCCAACGAGACCAAATTGCTTGAAACGGAGTTCTATAACTCTAGATATAGTTACAAATCTGGGGAAAGGTCGGACAGTAACAATTCAATGTCAGGATAATAACGGTTGGATAATAACAGTCCAATATTGGTTGATGAGCAATTTTTGTTGTCTTAGAGGCAGAATTAGATTCTCCTTCCTTCAGAGAACTTGTAGTCTTGTGTCTTAGCTTTCTAATGAGACCAATCTTTCCAACGAGATTAATCTGGCTTGAAACAAAGTTCTATAACTCTAGATTAGAGGTCGGACAGTAACTGTGGAACAGTAATTGTCCAATGTCTAGACAGTAACAATTCGAGATTTAAATAGTAACAGTTTAAATATAAAGAAAAGAATGATAACTATGGTTGGACCTTAATGGGTATAATGAGAAATGATTGAAAGAAAGACTTATTAGTTGTTGATATTGTTATTATAAAACATATCATGGAGTGAGGAAAATCTATGAGATAAACCTGTGATTTGCAGGAGGGACCACAAACGTGGTGCAACAGCAGTAGCAGGGGGGCACGAGTAGAGCTTTTATTACAGGTAGGTGACTTTTACCATCCTTTTTAATAACGTTGAATAATGAAATACCTTATCATAAATGTTATCATATTGTGTTAGTTTAGATATTAGATTGCCAAATGCTTAAATGTTGACATATGATTGATTAGTTTCAGCTAATGGCATCCGAATGGATGAGTGGGACAAATGAATGATTAGCTTTGGCTTATAGCATCTGAATGGATGACCTAATAGCATCCGAATGGATAACCGGGACAAATAAATGATTAGCTTCGGCTAATGGCATCTGAATAGATGACCAGGACAAATAATTGATTAGCTTCGACGAATGGCATCCAAATGGATGACGAGGACAAATGAATAATTAGCTTCGGCAAATGGCATCCAAATGGATGACGGGGACAACAAATGAATGATTAGCTTCGGCTAATGGCATATGAATGGATGTCCGGGACAAGGAATGATTAGCTTCGGCTAATGGTATCCGAATGGATGACCGGGATAAATTGATGATTAGCTTCGGCTAATGGCATCTTAATGGATGACTGGGAGAAACAATTGATTAGCTTTGGCGAATGGCATCCAAATGGTTGACCGGGACAATTAAATGATTAGCTTCGACTAATGACAAATGAATGATTAGCTTCTGCTAATGGCGTCCGCATGGATGTCCGGGACAAAAGAATGATTAGCTTCATCTAATGGCAAATAAATGATTAGCTTCGGCTAATGGCATCGGAATGGATGACCGGGACAAACGATTGATTAGCTAATGGAAACCGAAGTGGATGGGCAGGGTGAGTGAACGGTTAACCTCAGCAAGTGTTGCCTTAAGAGGATAGCTGTATTTAAGATTATGGCTGATTACAAGAATTGGTATCTATATGCACTACAAGTTGTTTATACCAAGTACATGAAGGAACTATAAATGTCACACTTCAAAAATGAAATAATGTTAATGCTTCATTGAACTGCCAGACCATTTATTATCATTATTATTAATAAGTAATTGCGCATTCTTATAAATGCTTTGTACTAAAATAGAGACATCACACCAACGAGGTGTCTAGGAATCCCAATACACGGGAACCTACTTTTGAAAGGAATCATGTAGTTGCATTCTAAATCATAATGTATTTTATATGAATCAATGTACTGAATGTATAAGTATTATTAGATCCTTTTTGTTTAAAATTCATGATGACTATTAGTACGATAGGAATGCAAACTCATGTCTATGTAGCTATATTTTTAATGTGAACTTCTAATCATGCAAACATAATATTATGTGTTTATGTAAGATTCACTTTTAAAAGAAATGTTGATTGTTTGATGTATGGATTGTATCTTGATGATGTGAGGGAACAAGTTCACCGATTACCGACACGACGTGTGTCAAGCACATAGGCTCATACTCACGAATGTATCCCTTTTCAATCAGCTCATCAACTTGCCTTTGAAGCTCCTTCGTTTCCTCGGTATTGCTTCTATAGGCTGGTCAGTTAGGATTTGAAGCTCCGGGTAGGAAATCAATTTGATGCTCTATCCCCCTCAATGGTGGTAATTGACACGACCAAAGAGTTGATGTCTTCTCCCAAGTGTAGGAGTGTCGAAGTAATAAATAACCCGACAAGACTGGGGTCGAACCACAGGGAGATTAACTGTATAAACTACAAATAAAGAAATAGATAATAACAGAAAAGGAGTTGAAGAGAGCTTTGAGATGTGATATTGATATAAGGATAAAATAATTGTCAAGGTTAGAGGATCCACTAATGGTATTTCAAACAAGTATAGTATAAACTCTTTTTACTACTTAACTGGAAACCACACATAAAGAAGGTTCCAATCAGATTATAAATTGTTAACATGATTACATTAGTTATCTTATTCAAATAATGCTAATACTTGTAAATGTTGTGAGGCATTCATGATTATAACTTATGTTAACAACAAATCATGTTCCTTTCATATATCACAAGTGTCGGTTATACCATATGGTTGGGCTATGAAAGTGCCAAGTATTTGTTGTACTAAGGGTTATACAACATAAATCTAGGTTAACCATTTAATAAGAAAAGTATTAAAAGTGAACAAGAAAACAAATACAAAACATGTTAGTATCAAACATTAAAGTATATGTTGAGTTTATACTATACTTATTCTTACACCATTAGTGTAACCATTTCACCTTAACATAATAAACTTAGTTAAAAATAATGAAAGAGAGAAACATAAATGAACAAGATAAGAACATAAATAAGATATAAGTTAACTAAGTAAAGGAAAGGAAATGAAAAGCATAAACAAGAGATTAATATAAAAAAACTTAAGCATTACAAAAATATAAAGAGAGAGAGCAAGAACATGATCTTGATTTGAAAACCAAGATGCCTAAATGCATGACAAATGCCTAAATGCCTCCTTTTATAGTGTTCCAGTTTGGACTGAACCAGCATCTCTTTCCTAAGTTCAGCCCTCTCTTTGTCTTCTCAATTTCAGTAGTTAAACTCGTCAATCAATCCTTTGATTTATGTCATAGGCATGCATTTAAGATGAACATTTATCATAAATTAAAGGTATCTTATATTATTAAACATGTTATTATAAAACATGCTCTAGTTAAGGAGTTATTGATACTTTAAGTACAAAATAATGATATAAAATCTTGATAAAAATGCACTTTTAAGTATTAATCACACCCCCCAACTAGCTTATTACGAGTCCCTAGTAATCAAAGCGTTAAAATAGAAAAACAATTTGCAAGTTCCACAAAGCAAGGCATTCATCATTAAACTTCCATTAATCTATGCAGATAAACAAACTTTCATTAAATTTATACGTCTGCTTCATACTTAAACAAGATATTAATAAACCTTTCTTTTGTGCTCAATATATCAACACATAGTTATGGGGCTTTACTTGGAAGAAAACAAAATTTTGTTCTAATATTTAAGGTTGACTTCCTTGGGTTGGGATTATTATCTTTGTTTTTTTCTTTTTTTTAAATATATATACATATAACTTAAAACATAATGCATCTTTAACCCATGTAACAAGCTTTAGGCTAATGACTCCCAGACCAGTTGGTCTTAGGGCATTAGGTGTTGAGACACCCCTACGAGCATAGTAACTCGGATTGCAAATACTGATACGTAGATAGTCCAATGTTTGATTCCTTTAAGCTTTTCTCTTTAACCCATGTAATAAGTTTGGGCCAATAGCTTCCAAGTCAGTTGACTTTACTGTATTAGATGTTAAAACACCCCTTCGGGCTTAATTGCTTAGGTTAGGGAGGCTACGAAACCAAACTTATCTACGTTTTTATTATCATCAATATTATCAATTTGGTTTTTTTTTTTTACAAATTATATACTATCCCTTTCTCTTAGTTGTTACCTTTAACAAAAGAACATAAATAATGTAATAATCCAATGTGCAACCCACAATCATATATTAGAGTGTGTGTGTGTGTGAAAATGAAGGTTTAAGAATACTTGTTAAATAAGTATGAGCAGAATCAAGTGATGACAATGTGAGAGTTTGTAAACCTGAATATTTCAAGAGAAGTATGTGATAGACCTTGAATATTGCAAATAATCATTGGAAAATGTTTACTAAAATACGTCTCAAGAGTCAATAAAATTCTTCCTTACTCTGCCATCCTAGTAGTAAAAGTTTTGTCAAATGGTTTTATTAAAAAAAAGTAGTTAGTTGGTTAGTTAGTTTTTTTTATGTCAACTACTACCCTCCCCCCAACCAAAATGAGACATTGTCCTCAATGTCATAAGGTAGAAAGATAAAGTATAGAAGACATAACCTGAAACAGAGAATACTAACAAACCTAAAACATACTTAAACAAATATAAGAAATAACAAAACAAAATACTATGCTATTAATAAAACTAAAAGACACAAGGTTTTACAAACGAAGGCTTAAATCCAATTTAAAGCTTTTTACGGCTTTTCTTAGTTGACCAATTTATGCGACTCATGCAGGGATCAATTACAGGGATGAAAGATTGAGTTGGTTAATCAATTGTTCAGCAATAGTAGCAGAGACTATGATTTGTCATGCCGAAAATGTTAGAAATTGTTGTTCCACAACTTGATTAAGAAAAGATAACAAATTATCATAAAAATCATTAACATTTAACAAACCTATAAATTTATGGTGAATGTGCAGTTGGGCCCAAGAGAAAATATAAAAGATCTCTTCCAATGTGCCCATACTACTTGGTAAGGCAATAAAGGTGTCAGCATGGTTAAACATTGTATTCATTCGATCAGACATTGTGGAGACATGTAGTTCCTCTATAATTGTTTTTCCAATGATGTCCTCTATTGCTAAAGCTTTGGGGACAACCCCTAAAACTTGACTGCCTCTTAAAAATGCAATTATTGGAATACCCCCTATTAACCCAAGGCTGCCTCCCCCATACACTAAATGAATCTTTTTCCCAGCTAGTACCTGATCAAGATATGCTGATTCTAAAAACTCCTTTTCTTTTCCAAGACTGGATCCACCAAAAACACAAATATTTCTTATGTGATGACTTGAGGGACCTGTCATTTTTACACACTTCTATATCTGTTGAATGTATGGGTTGAGTAGAAATGAAGGGAAAGAAGAGAAGATTTTGTAGATAAGAAATTGAAAATGCAATCATACCACCTATATGTAGGCCAGCTAGAGTCTTACTCTCTCTCTCTCTCTCTCTCTCTCTCTTTATTTTTGATCAAAACATGTGTATGTACAGGTAATGATTGTGGCTCACATCTTCCCTTGGTTTTACTTCCAATTACCTTTGGCACCAGTAGGGACATCAACTTTAACATTTAGTGGTTCAGTTCTAGAAGGAACAAAGGATCTCGGCCGGACAATACCCTCTCTCTTTAGATTTGGCTTCCAAGATGATGAAGAACCTAAATTAAATACTGGTCAAACATGTCATTTCCTAAGTTTTCTCTCCACCTTCATAGCCGTGGCACCCAGGCGGCAAAGCACGGCGTCGCAGCGACCCTCGATTGATTTCGGGGTCTTTGTTTTTGTGACTAAAGGGGAGTCACCACCTAGTATCACCACCTAGTATTTGGTCACTAGGAACCCTAACTGGTCTTTCAAAGATTCTAAGATAAGGGACTGGTTGTGTAAAGGGAAGGTATTAGCACCCCTAGTACGCCCTACCTAAGGTAAGCTGCTTGGTGTTTGGTTTGCTTTATAATCTGCTATAGTGTTGGTGTTTTCTAATCCCATCAGTTTCTATAGGTTTGATTCAAACTAAATTTATTAAGATAGAAATCCAAGGAAGTTCCATGTGCTTTAAAAGCTCATTTTCCCCTTTGTTTTTCAAGAGTTTGCGACTTGTAAATCGCAAGGAGGAGGGACAAAAATTTAGAAATCTAGGGTGCTTTAAAATCCTTTTTTTTTGTCTTAGTGTTTTATACTCTCACGGCTCGTAAACTGTGGAGTAGAAAAATTAAAATGCCTCGATTATAATCAAGGCTTCTTTCAAGGATGTGTGCGGATTTATTATTCCTAGAAAATTATTTTGGATATTTACCACTCCGGGTTTCTTTATCCAAATATTAACAGTGAATAATAACAAATTATTCCCAATAATATTTTGGATATTCATCCTTTAAGGATTTCTTTATCCAAACATTAGCGATGAATAATAGATGAATTCCCCCTAAAATAAGATTTTTATATTTTTTGGAATATTGGCCAATACCCTTTGGAGTTTTACAAACATATTGTAACATCCAAAAATACAAGAAAATAATTTTTTTTTTGTGTTTAAGAAATCCATGCGAAAACACATTTCCGAAACTTCTAATATTTTTTGTATAAAAACGAGCGTTCAAAATATGTTAGGGTATTGGCCGCATGCAACACGTAAGATAACATTTTTATATATATATATATTTTTTTGTCAAAACACAAACATCACAATTAGATGTAAACATTGAAATGGAAAGTAGCAAGCCATGAATCATATTACAAGAACTACGAGAAACTTGAAACAATTCGCAACAAACAATCGTTCAAAGCCAAATCAACTTAAAATGATGTACACTAGAAAGGACTAAACCCGTATGCATGAGGGAGCCAAAGTTTTGAAATTGAAATTTTTAAATCAAAATCCTACTGCATGTGACCAGGACTCATGACCTATTTTCTTTTTAACAAACCGGGAGAAAAAACTGCCATGCTAGTTTCATACCAAAAAAAGAAGATCTTGGGACGGCATGCTCTTATAACACATTTATATCATGGACTAGAAACCAAAGCAAGACCTGGCCGGCTCTTTCAATAAAAAAAAATGGAAGGACACGAACAGAAAAGGGAGCTGCTGATGAAGAAAACAACAGCCCCCTTTCCCGGTTCCTTAATTTTGAACCAGCGAAAGAAAGGAGATAAAAAAAAGAACACCAGAGGCTAGCCAAATCTTAACATAGTCACCCATCCAAAACTCAAAACTACAGCAGGAACAACACAAAGCAAGTGGGCATCACTGTGTTCTTTTCTACAGAAGATGAAATAAAACCAAGCAAACGTTGCTGTCAAGGTTTTAGCAGCAAAGCTCCCTCTCCGTCTTGTATTCTTTCTCTTCTCTTTCCTCACAATAACACCAGAATGCAAGAAAGAAAGCTCACACTATTTGCTGTGTTTTTTACTCTGCCTCTCTTACGTTTTTCTTGTCTGTCTTTGGCTGTTTCTTTCGCTGCTCTTTTCTCTTTGTTTTTTCTCTTATTTTTCTGCTCTCCTCCTCCCTCTTTAGGTCATTAGAAGGGCTTATATATAGTCTAGAATATCTCTATTTAGGAAAGATTTAATGCATTAATTCTAGGACGTAAATCCCTACTGATTTGCAGTAAAAAAATGCAAAAGGAAGTTGCAATTTTCTAATTTTGTGCTGGTGCTTTACGTCTAATTTCTTTCCAGTTTTAGAGGAGGGTGTGGCTATTTTCTTTCCTTCTATATGGCCAGCTGCTTCCTTTGAAATGAGGCAAGAAAAAAACATGGTTGCAGCTCCAAAATTCAGGCATTCATAAAGGAAAAACAGTAGGAATTTGCAGCGGAAAAAAGGAAAGAAATCAGATGGAGGGTGCAGCTGCAAAGTCTTATTTTCCTTATTCGGTGTGGAAAACATCCTATCATTTATGATGATCCAGCCCCCTCTCCAGCTTTCAATATCTTTCTTCAATTCAATCCCTCATTTTAACAATTTTCGATTCAGTCCTTAGTCTAAAAATATCCTTCGAATCAGTCCCGCGAACTTAGGCTATATCCTTCCCGAGGCAGAATTTTCTGCCCTCACGTTAGATATTCAAATGGGAATATCTTGAGCTTCTGATATCGAAATCAAGTGATTCAAAAGCCCAAATTCATCTGCGCGTCTAGGACTACAACTTTGATGAAGGAGTCGAAGTGAGATAAAATCTTTTTACAGAACAGAAACTGGTAGTAATCTAGTTGGTCAAAAAGGTTCTTGATCTGACAATACTGAGTATCCAAATCTGATTAAGAATCTTCTCTAAGAAAAATGATCCCTAGGACCTAATAAAGGCGTACGTCAATTTTTCAACATGTAATGAGTGACAGAATATACCTAGGATGCTCAAATATCGTACAAAACCAAGTCAGAATCAGAGCCTAAGTTGGAACAAAAAATTGTGATAACAGCAGAATCATTTTTTTAGTGCAAATTTTGAGAGATTTATCCAACCTTAAAAACAAGATAATGAAGGAACGAATTTAGCATTATGAAGACCTCTAGTCAATCTAAGAAACCTGATGATTTTGGCAGCAAAGGGGAAGGATAAAAAGAGCAGAAAACAGCTCAAACAGGTTTTCGGAAAAAATATTTCTTTCTCCTCCTCTTTTATCAATTTTCCAGCAAATATGAATTACACTCGGTTCAAAATGGGTATACACCGTTTCCAGCACTTGGGGTCTAAAATTGAGTAACAACAATAACCATGTGAACCTTTTCCTCTAGCTCCACTTAGTGATGTACCTCAACCACATTGACAATATTCTGATTCAACCCATTAAGAAATCTAGCCATGGTGGCTTCTCTAACCTCAACAACATTGGGCCAAATCATTGTTATCTCCATCTCTTTATGATATTCATCTACTGTCTTATAACCTTGATTCAAACCTTAGAGCTTTAGAAATAAGTCTCTGTAATAGTGGTTTGGCACAAATTTTCTCCTTATTAAGACTTTCATCTCCCCCCATGTTTGAATGGGTCGCTCCCCAATACTCCTATTGATTACAATTTGATCCCACCAAATCAATGCATACTCCGTAAACTCAATTATCACCAATTTCACCTTTTTTTTGTTCAAAAAAGCTATGGCAATAAAAAATCCAATCTAACGTTTTCTCCCACTCCAAATAACCCTCAGGGATCTTTTTTACCTTGAAAGTTAGGAATTTTCAATAGTTTAATGGTGTCCAAGTCCCCATCCATATCTTCGTAATTTCCATGCCATGAAAATTCACATTCCTCCTAGCCCTGTTCGGTCAAGACCTGATTCCTTGGCCACCAGATGCAAAATCATAGGCATCTTCACCCGCATATGTGTTTTCGTCAACAAACTCTTCAAAATCAGATCTGACATTGCGTAAGGCCATACGGACCGTATTTCCTTAGCGATCAACCCCACTATTCTGTTGCTTTATTGAATTTACCTCATCTTTCAAATCTTTGTACGTCCTAGACAACAACTCCACTTGCTGGCCTATGGCTCCTAATTGAAAGCTATGTCAGCGTTTTGTGTCGCTGATTCGTTGTTTTCAGAGATTCTTTGAATCTGTAAAATTTGGTTAGTAACACAAAATATATCCTCACACCTCTCGTGTATCACACAAAAAAAATCAAGGCGTTTCACTCTAATAAGCTCGCCTTTCACCTCACAAGTTGCTTTCTTTTGGTTCTTTAGGAACTGAAATCAACAAATCAAAGTTAGTAGCCTTTGTAACGCACTCTAATTATAATTTCAGACTCAAGAATCAATAAATATACTGAAAACAAAGCAAAACAAAACTATAAAATCAACAAATCAAAGTCAATAGCAATGCAAAGTCGTACGAATTGTGGACGAGACTAACACGAAATAAAACAGAAGTGAATATTAGCGAAAACGATTACTTGACTCCTAGATAACCCAAATATAATACAAACCAAAATATTTGGACGACACAAAATAGTAAGGATCACATTTTGAAACTTGATGCAAATCTAACCTGTTACACAATTTTTTCATAATAGAAATGAAACCCAGTCTAAACAATCTCGAAATGACCTCAAATTCAATATTTAGTATTCTAATAATACTAAATAAACAAAAAAAATTCAATTTATAGGTCGTTCTCTTATGTCTAGGTACCCAAACCCCTTGTATGATCAGTTTGCGGTAGAATTGAACCTCCAATTAAAACCCCCAGAAGCTGATATCAAAATAAGCCCAAATTTAATATATTTATCATCCCCAATACTCTGAATATGAAGTTTCAATTGATTCTAAGGTGGTTTGCTTATGGTTCACTAAGAGTCATTTCTGCGGCAGAATTGAACTTCGAATTAAAATTTCAAGCAAACGATATCAGAATAAGTTTAAATTGGAAATATAATGCGATCTTGCCCCCAGTAGACATAATATGAAGTAATAAGATGGAATATAACCTTTTTTTGTTTTGCTTAGATGACGCAGACACAAAGAATAAGAAGATGAACGCAAACACTGGAAAACTTAAAGGAACACTAAAAATACAAAAATAACAGAAGGATATGACCTTATTTTGGAGCCTAGCTTCGATACCAACTGATGCGAATCTTGTGATCACGTGATCATGCAACCCACAATCAAGATTGAGATCTGATCCTGGAAAGCTGAAATAGGTTTGATAGGAGTGTGACATAATGAAAATCTGCCCCGAGGCACCAACACTATTGGAAAGAGTAAAATGACACCAAGAAGCCAGTTAATCTTTGATAAGTCAAATTCAGTTAGCTCAAGAACTGAAGAATGCAGGAATCACTCTCACACATTAAAACTGAAAAATTCAGAAGTAATAATCATCAAAGGCCAAAATTTTGGTTACATGAGTTTAAATAGTTCATGAAAAATTAACCCTAATGAACCCCTTAGACTTATATGAGGTCCACTCAAAACTGACCCAAAACCCCATAACTTAATCCATACAAGCCTTGGATCCTAGTTGAAAACAAAGTATTAATTAAGCCCAGACAAGCCTTGGGCTGTAATTAACAAAATAAAATAAAGCCCCTAATATTAAATCCATGTTCTGTCATGAGAAGAAGAAAAGGAAGTAAAACATTACATAACTGATTCAATGCTTATTTATATACCTTTCCATATAGCCCCTTGTTATTTCCAAGTTGTAGTAGGATTCTTTTGTTTCCTTTGTTGTCCTCACCTTATGGCCTAAATAAGGTTGTATTGGACCCCTCTTGCACATGGATAAGATGTACTAGGGTCTCCTCTTGATACTCCAATGGACCTTTCAATTCTGACTTGGTTGAAACCTTCAAAAGCAATGCATTCAATGCCTCTTTCAATGTCTTTGGCTTGGACCGAGTCATTGGACCACTTTGAACATGTAATGGGTCCTGGTGTTTCTGGGCTGGTCCACATCATATTTGTTCAAAGAGAATAGATTGTGTATTCCTACTAGTTCTTTACGTGAATTCTTTGTTCATGAAGCACATAAGTGTGGTTTAATGGGTCACTTTGGGGTTGCAAAAACCTTGGATGTATTGCATAAGCATCTTTACTGGCCAAAGATAAAAAGGGATGTGCAACAAATTTGTGAATTGCTTGTAGAAAGGCAAAATCTAAAGTACAACCGCATGGATTATATACACCATTACCTACTAAACCTTGGGTAGATATCTCTATGGACTTTATTTTAGGTTTACCTAGATAAAAGAAAGGTAGAGACTCTATTTTTGTTGTGGTTGATAGGTTTTCTAAAATGACGCATTTCATTGCATGCCATAAAACAAATGATGCATCTCATATCAAAGACTTGTTCTTCAGGGAGATTGTATGTTTGCATTGCATTACATGTTCCAAATTGTCCAATGATTCGGTCCAAGATAAAGGTATTGAATGCATTGGTTTTGAAGGTTTCGACCTAGTCAGAATTGAAAGGTCCATTGGAGTATTAAGAGGAGGCCTTAGTACATCTTATTAATGTGCAATAGGGGCCCAATACGGTTATTTGGGCCATGAGGTGAGGATAACAAAGGAAACAAAAGAATCCTACTACAACTTGGAAACAACATGGGTGGTTACCTTTTCCTTTTATTTCTAAGATTAATTGGTTGTATGGAAGGTTATAAAGAAGCCTAAAATCAGTTCTGTAATATTTTATTCCTTCTCTTCTTTTTATGGCAGAACATGGATTTAGTATTAGGGGCTTTATTTTATTTTGTTAGCTATAACCTAAGGCTTGTTTGGGCTTAATTAATACTTTGTTTTCAGCTAGGATCCAACACTTATTTGAATTAGGTTATGGGCTTTTCAGTTTAGGGTTTTTGGGTTAGTTTTGAGTGGACCTCATATAAGTCTACATAAGTGGTCCATTAGGGTTAATTTTTCAAGAACTATTTAAACTCATGCAACCAAAATTTTGCAAGCCATTAATAAATATTACTTCTGAATTTTTCAGTTTTAACGTGTGAGAGTGATTCTTGCAGTCTTCAGTTCTTAAACAAACTGAATGTGACTTATCGAAGATTAATTGGTTTCGTGGTGTCATTCTACTCATTCCAATAGTGTTGGGGCAGGTTTTTCATTGTGTTACACTCCTATCAAAACTATTTCAGCTTTTCAGGATTAGATTTCAATCTTGTGGGTTGTGTGACCATGTGATTACGAGGTATGTTTCAATATATGTTTGGGCCATATAGGATTTAAAATTGGTTGGACTAATTAAGATGTCGGGATCCTTTTTTTTAAGGATTAGGAAAATATTCTTCTAAAATTGAAAGGAAAATTGGTTCATTATTGTCTCAACTATTTAGGAGAATATTTAAGAAACAAAGGATAAAGTTTCCTAGTCATATAAGGAAACTAAATGTGGGCTGTCAGATATGAATCTAGACTTGGAAGTATTATTTAATGCTAAAGGTTTGATTCTCCTAGTCAAGGAAAGAAAGTGATGAGCGACTACAACGAGAATTAATTTCTAGGATTGTTTTTCATGTTCTGTAGGGAAATCCTAGTCCTACAAGGAAACAAGACTTTAACAATTAAATTCCTATTCCTATCAGATTTCATAGCAGCTGAAGGACTTTAAAAGTTGGCTAAGCAATCCTAGAGTATCTAGGAAGGTGAATCTCAGCCAAGGGTAATTTAAGCTAGGGAATTAAAATGTTTTATCATTTTTTTTCTTTCTATTATATGTGGCATAAATAAGTTACTTCCAGACTTCTTGTTTTCATTATTATTTCTATATTTGAGCTCAGTTAATACTTTTGAGTATGGTGAGTACGGTGTTAGTACTACCTTTAATGTTGCTAATCTTATTTTGTTTAACATAGTTTTTGATTTGAGGTTGAATCCTTTTGAGGAGATAGGAGATGATATGGATCAACCCACAAACACCAAGGACCCATTACATGTTGATGCGAAACTCGTGATCACACAACCCACAATCAAGATTGAGATTTAATCCCGGAAAGCCGAAATAAGTCTGATAGGAGTGTGACACAATGGAAACCTGTCCCAAGGCACCAACACTATTGGATTGAGTAGAATGATGCCACGAAGCTAGTTAATCTTCGATAAGTCAGATTTAGTTCGTCCAAGAACTGAAGAATGCAAGAATCACTTGTTAAAACTGAAAAATTTAGAAGTAATTATCATCAAAGCTGCCGAAATTTAGGTTACATGCATTTAAATAGTTTTTAAAAGTAACCCTAATGGATCTACCCTTATGGGCTGAACCGACCCACATACAAAACTGACCAAAAAACTTTAAACTGTAAAACCCATAACCTGATCCAAACAAGACTAGGATCCTAGCTCAAAACAAAGTTCTAATTAAGCCAAAACATGAAAGAAGATAATAAAAATAACTAAGTTGTCATTAAATACCACCAGCCCTTCTTTCCTTATGTAAATAGGATGGATAAGAAATCCTTATAATTAAAGGATTCTGAAACATTGGTGAATCCTTGCCACACTTGGAAGATTATATTGCAGGTCATTAAAGATCCTTGTGGAACTAGGAAATTCCCAAAACAACCTCCCACATCATTGTAGGAAAATGATCCTTGCCAAATAGGAAGTCCACAAGTCAAAAGGAAGTAAATAACAGAATTTGTATACCCTGTTCTGACTTATATCGCAAGTCCTTTCCGAAGATGGATTCATTTGAAAATGTAACCCCAAGATAGACAAATACCTCTGGAATATTATGGTAAAGTTTCAGCTTGATCCAATAGTTGGATTTGAAGTTATGCTCAATAGCGTAAAACTGAACGGTAATGTTTACAATGCTTGTGAAACTTTGGCTTTTGGAAAGTTCTATAAACTTAAAGGATATTGTTTAAAGAGAGTCGTTTGTGTGTTGGACATTAAGTTCTATATGTGAAGCACATGGAGGCGGGTTAATGGGGCATTTTGGTGTTGTTAAGACTTTGGATGTGTTGCATGAGCATTTTTATTGGCCTAAAATGAAAAAAGATGTGCGACACATATGTGATAAATGCAAAACTTGTAGGAAAGCAAAGTCTAGGACTCAACCACATGGCTTGTATATCCCTTTACCTGTACCTAAGGAACCATGGGTAGACATTTCGATGGATTTCGTCTTAGGTTTACCTAGGTCAAAACAGGGTAGGGATTCAATTTTTGTAGTTGATAGGATTTCAAAGATGGCACACTTTATTCCATGTCGTAAAATCGATGATGCCACTAACATTGCTGATTTGTTCTTTAGGGAGATAATATGACTTCACGGGGTCCTTAAGAGCATTGTTTATGATAGAGATGTTAAGTTCCTTAGCTATTTTTGGAAGGTTTTATAGGGAAAATTGGGTACTAAATTGTTGTTTTCAACTACTTGTCACCCCCAA
>Ga0325405_1003794_pt1 | contig 15507 bp, 10 predicted proteins | sample PopdelMetagenome_21_FD_205663 | JGI IMG/M metagenome (GOLD analysis project Ga0325405, IMG submission 205663) | Populus deltoides microbial communities from Bellville, Georgia, United States - Xylem-Control-R2 | ecosystem: Host-associated > Plants > Phyllosphere > Stem > Wood/Secondary xylem... | reverse complement strand
ACACGATTGTCCCCTTCCTGGAATGCATATATATAGTTGATTGGACGGTAAGAGTCTTGTAGCTGAACGTGAGGCTAGCTAGCTAGGTCATGTACATGTATGGATGTTGCATCTGTGAGAGAGAGGGAGAGGGAGAGGGAGAGATGCTTCTTGAACATCCTACAGAAGGTTTACGAAAAGAAGGAACGCTACAGAGCGAGAGGGCTGTTATGAGCCAATTGAAGGAGTCCATGAAGCAGGTTTATGAATTACAGCTACTAGAGTTTCTACGTGCTTATCCATTTGATCTTATTTCAATTGGTTGGCAATGGCGCGCGCCATGACCGAAAGCCAATATGGAACGCCTTATTTTATTCTCCGCTTGTTGAATCATGCCTGGAATATTTATTGGTAGGAACGAGACAGAGAATTTCCTGTGCTTTTTGGAAATAAAAAAGTGGGGACACCGATATCTTTTTTCATGGACAGAAATGGAAAGTTAAAGATCCCAGGCCATCTCTCTCTTGAGAGAATATTCGGACGGAATCATTAATTTTCTGAAAATAAAAAAATAGTTAAGGAGTGTGGCCATCGCATTTATTTGCGACTGATCCTGTAACATGAATTAAGTTGAAGAATTTGTTTGTGATTTCACCGGTCATTAAACTAGTAAACGGCAGCTAAATGCATGCATGCAATCGAATTTAGGCAGCTAGAATTTGATTACTTTGTTTTTGTCTCGAGAATATTGATCAGCTCGGCGCACCTGGACTAATTGAATCCTTGCAATACAAACGTACGATCTCTTGTGGAGGATAAGAATAAAGAGGTGATAAGTCTCCCTCGTTTTTACTTGGCAAAACATAAAGACTCTTCCCATTAAATCCATGTTCTTTTTAATCACAGGCTAATCCCTCTCACGCTTCACCTTTGCAGCTCCGTTGTTTGCCACCGACAAAGGGTCACCTGCCGTAAGCTAGCCACTTGTTTCCCTTGTTTTTATTTTTTATTATCATTTCTTTTGTTTTTGCTTTTTGACTTCTTTTTTTCATAAATCTTCCATCTTGGCTTGTATGTTCTGGTCTGTTTTGTCCTGTAATGATCTTGAATCTAGATCTATTTGTTTGTTGGCTGTCAGATTTCTTGTTTTTTCCTCCCTTGTTTCTGAGTATGAAATTTTGGGGAATATTGAGGTAGAGATTGTTTTTTAAAATAATTTTTATTTAAAAATATATATATTTTTTAAAAAATTATTTTGATATAGGTACATCAAAACAATAAAAAAATAATTTAAAACTAAATACAATTTAATTTTTAAAAAAAATATAATTTGACCACAATGCATTAATCTACACCTAAAATACAAACCTCTTGTACAAATTAATTCCATCAAGCAACCATCTGTGCACACTGCACACCTTCAAAACACTCGCTTGTGGCAAATTAAAAAACAAAAAAAAACACCCTTCACAAAGCTGAGCTGAATTCCTGCTAGCATTGAATTCAACGATCTTTTTTCTTCACTGAGATGGTGTCTTGGGTGGTAGACTACAAAGACTAACAGAGGAGAAAACAAGAAATATTTTTGCGAGAGAAAACTAGAAAAAGGAGAAATATTTTTCCAAATCGAAATTGGACTACAAAGACTAGCTAACAGAGGAGAAAACTAGAGAAAGGGAAGGAGCGAGGGTCCCCATAAAAATGAATTCGACAAAGGACGGGTGTATTGTTACTTGACTGGATCTTCCTTTCAGATTTGAAAAAATGAGTGACCAATACAAGGGAAGGGTGTGCCAATAGCCTCTCCTTTGTAATTATGGTACATTACGAGTCGGTCTCACTTCTATGATTTTTCTTTGAAATCTGGGAGCTTCTTTACTAGTGTAGTTGTTGTTTTTTAAAGTATTTTTTACTTAAAAATATATAAAAATAATTTTTTAAAATTATTTTTGATATCAGCGTGTTAAAATGATCTAAAAACATCAAAAACATATTAATGTAAAGCAAATAAAAAAATTTCAAATTTTTTCAAAAACGTTTTTGAAATGCAAAAGCAAACAGATGGTAAATTGTATAATCCAAACCATCATAAATAATTAGCAACGAGTATCTTAACAAAATGTTAAAAATTAAATTCATTTTTATATGTATTCATTCCACCAAATTTGCCACGATCGATATGATCAGTTTAGTCTTTTATCATAGTGGATGTTAGGCTCGATTTCCTCTCTCTTTTAACACTAACATTTAATCACTAATTTATATCATATTGCCATAAAAAACCATGATTATTAAAAACAATCGTGGCTGATTAGTATTTCTCTTTTTAATTTTATGTTACTATATATTTCATTAGTGTGTTCTTATGATATTTGCACATGTAAAAGTGTTATTATAGTGGTCAAATTGGCGTTGGGCCTACAAGAACGCACACAAAGAAAGAAAGAACTGGTCCATGTTTTTCCCTTGACATATTCATCTTTTTTCATGCATGTAGATTTGTGTCCGATATTTTCACTCTTCCTTTTAATGATCATGTCGATCTCCCAGAATCCTGGTCTTTCACGTCTAAAGGCTCTCTTTTTTACCAAAAAAAGAGAAAGAAGACATGAACAACTCACCCAACAAAACATCTTTTCAAGCACTTTAGTCTCCTCTCAATCAACCAAAAATGTTTGCTTTTTCCTTCAAGGTGATTCTGTTTTCTAAAACTCTGATCAGCACCACCTAATTCTTGCAACAGTAGAAAACACAGGAGAAAAATCTAGTAAATTATGTAACAAAAGGACTCGCCATTGATCACTAACTTTTGACCTCGCCAGCCTATTAATTACATGATGAAACAGATAGCAGGAGATTACATTGAATTTTAAAGGGGAAACGAGAAGAATTTTCACAGATTCTTAATGATTCTTTTGTTGGAAGACTAAGGCAAGACAGGTTCAATATCATGTTCTTACATTGGGAAACATGAGGGATTCAAGGGCAGGCGGCCAAAAGCAACAACCACTACACTAATCAGTGACTCAAAACAGCTCCTTTATTGGCTTCTTCTATGTATTACGCACGGAAAAAATGTATTATTCCTTTCGGAACTCATTATCCTTTGACTTCAAGAAACGGAGGACTGCTTTGGCTGTATATATGTATATGTACACCGAAACGTCATGCATATTAACAGTTACAACAGCGTTGGCATTCTGTGAAAAAAATAAAATAAACCCACCGAAATCCCCCCCCCCCCCTTTCAATAATTTAAGTTTCGTCTTTCCATAGTTTCTACTCTTTTTTTATCCCCAAGAAAATTGGTAGTGTTTCTCTTCCCAAAATTGCACAGGCGCTTTATTATATATGTTTGGCAAAAAAAAGATAAAAAAACGCACAGGCTTTATTTTGGAAATTTGACAGATTTCTTAGTTAGCAATATTTTAAGATGATTTTTTTTATATATAATTTTCAAGAATTTTAGGTATATTTTTAAGAAATTACTATATGTTACTTTTAAATTTACACAACTCAAACAAACCCTTAATCTCAAGACTCAATTGGCATGATAAATTGAAGAATTAATTAATTATTTAGTGAGTGTTTAATTTTGTATTACAACTTGTTTTTCGTATTAAAAATACGGTGTTTCATGCTCCCATCTATTAGGATTAAGAATTATTACCACAATTTCTCTGATATTATTACTTTCATCAACAAAACTCCCGTGACATTCCTCATGTATCGTGTGGACAAAATTTCTCGTATAGCAAGGACTCGGCTCCCACAAATCTCGGCCTAGTTTTCTCAATCCAAATTATGTCTGTCGGCGTCCTCCAATTTATTGCTTGGTCTAAATATTAAGAAAAAAAAAAATCTTCGTTGCAAGAAAATCGTCATTTTCTGACTGAAAAACATGTTGCCCAAAAGTCGGTACGAAGAGAATAGGAGACATTGGTGGCCCAGTGGTAATAGTTGCCGTCTAAATAGTGTGGAGCTCCTTTGGCAGCCTTGCGAAACCAATGGATCGTGCAAAGAAGCTCACGGGCCTGCCTAGGGAAGAACATACTCATATGAAGAAAAGGACATGCTAGGAAGACCGTATTAGATTCTGGAACGACAAAGACCCTGTTGGCATATTTCTAACCAGAAGACAAAAACAACTCCTAGCTTTGAACTTAGGCAATGGCGAGGGATGGGAACGGAAACAGAGTAATCCAATGATACACCAAAAAAACTACACATTAATATCAGTTTTTGGGACGAGTTTAATCAAATCTACATGATATTTTTATACAATATATATATCTCTAAAAATATTTAAAATATTTATATTAGATATCTTATAAATTAGATATTTACATTCAACTTATTAAAACTTAGATATTTTTTAAGATATTTATCTTAATAAAATCTATATAAATAAAGTTATCTCTATATAACTTATTTACCAAGAGCTTATTTCTCTAGATTTCATGTCTCTAGACAAATACAAGACTCGACACAAATTTAATACAATACAAATCTAATATAAGATTTAAGAAACGTTTAAACCTAGAAAATACAACTCACTTAAACATCATAGTGTTTTTCTTGTAAGTATCGCTTACAAAGTGATGGCAAAGGGTTTGTATTTATTCCCTTTGTCCTCAAGGGGCGTAGCGTAATGGCAAAAGATTTGAGATCTGCACAGCAGGTCTCGAGTTCGAGTCAGGGCGTGCACCTCTTGTAAGAGCCTGGGACAGCAGGGGTTTTACCCCCTCACCTAGGCCTATAAAGTGCGCTTTCCGAGGGGGTGAGGTTTCCTCGAATCCAAAAAAAAAATCACTGGGCTCACCAAGTCTTTCAGGTCCAGTTTTCGTAGCCAATTAAAAACATTCCTAATTTTTCTCATGTTGATTTTTCTCAGCCTCATAAATGGCATTGTCTGTGGAAACTAAACAAAAAACCAATTCATTTTTTCTTTCACAGAAGCTCTTTTCATGGATGAAGAAACCCCAACGTAACAAATGCTATGTTTATGGCTATGCCAATGACATGTGATGCCGGTGGCTAAACCAAAGGTTATGCCCACGTCTACATTCCATGTGGATATGCCAACAGCTACACTCAAGGCAACGCTCACGACTATATTTATGGCTATACCTATGACTACACTCCAAGACTATGCCCACAAACAACTTTTATGGTGGCTTGTTTGCCAAAAAGATGACATTATCCACTGTAAGAATATTTTCTAAGATCAAGTCTTCCAAACATATTTGTGTGTAAGACCTAGGGGCTATACATGAAAAACTTACACAATAACATTAATTTTTGGGTTGAATTCAATTGAGCTTACATGGTGTTTTATGCAATATACATATCTCCATAAATATCTAGGATTTATAAGATATTCATGGAGATGTGTATATATCTTATAATTTAGAGATATTTATATAAATATATTAAAACTTAGATATTTTTTCAAATATTTATTTCAAGAAAATCTATATAAATAAAGCTAATTTTTCTAGAGCTCAAGAGCCAAGAACTCATCTCTTCAGACTTTAGGTCTCTAGATAAACACAAGATTCAATAAAATTTTAACACAACCTAAGTTTATTATAATACTTGAACAAGAGTAAATACACATTTAAACATGAAGAATACAACCCACTCTCCTCGTTATCTATACAAATATTATACAGATTTAAGCATCAAAATATTTTTTTGCAGGTATTAACAAGCTTGCAAAGCCTTCCAAATCCAGTTTTATTAGCCCATACAAAACATACCCTCAATCTTTCTCGTGACAATTTTTACAGCCTCATCATAATTGAGTTAAGCTTGTCCAAATAACGTGGAAATTTTTAGCTTGTCCAAAAAACGTGGAAATTTGAAACGGCTTATGTACAGGTAACCTTAACATAATTAGTTATGTCTCAGCTTAAATCTAAAAAGCCCATGAATACAAAGGAATGTTTGCTAAAATTCAATTTAAGTTAACCAAAACATGTACAAACAATTCTACTACTTAAGCATATCAATCATGTAAATATGGTCAAAGATCGATATATCAGTAAAATTATTTGGTTTTTTAAAACTAACACAAGAGTAATAAACGTTAATCATTTGATTTTGTTATTTAAATATTATATGAGAGAAATTCAGTAATAAAACAGCTCGGAAGTGCTGTGCTCTCGAGGCATGCCGAAACTCACTCAACATATGGCATCCTGAAAAACAAGGGAAAAGAATGGCCGGCCCACCACTTCATCATTTCATGAGTTGTCTAAGTGAATGATCATAATCATATGCTTTGTGTTAGATCATAGCTGCATGTAACGGATGCAACCAGCCTGCCCTCTTATCTTTTTCTTTATAAGCAAAACCAGATATTAAAATTTTCTTTTAAAGCCATTAATTTCCTTCAAATTGGAGGTTCCTATGCTGCATTGCAAGCATTAGAAAAAGAAAAGAAAAGAAAAAAAAGAGGATTCCACGAGCCATTAATGTGCTGCATTGCCAGCATGTGATCCTTAACAAGTCCATCTAACATTACTTCCATGTTTTCAACACAAACTCAAAAAATACTTCATTCTCTATGCTTTGAATCCCGCAACAACTTACATCAACTTAGCTCACCTCAACGAGGTGGAGATAAGGCATACAAGGATACTGCTTATATCAATTTGTTTTGGCTGAACCACAAGGATGTAATACAATGGTTGGAAGGTTGTCTGTGGCAAGTGCCTCTTGTATATTATCAGACACCATTTCACCAGATATATAGCTAGATACAGTAAAACTCCAAATGGAAAAGCATGTTTCTTTTCCATCAGGCAATAAGACAAATGCAAGTGATGTACATTCATTTATTTGCCACCGAATGCAAATCGTAACTGCTCTCTTTGTCGACTTAGGATCGGATCCTTTGGAGAAGATGATGTCTTCCCTCCCACACCTGCCTGGCGCATTATCTCTGCAATAGGCACTCAAATGTCATACCACACTGAAAGAGCTCAATAGAATGTATCGGTGGTGAATCTAAAAAATTTATGAGTTAAGAAGCTGAACAGCAAGGCTCCATTCTCCAACTTGTGTCGAATGTGCAGTGTCTCCTTGGCTTGTATATTGTTCTAAAATTTTATTTTGCATTGTTTTACCGCATTGGTTTTCCAACTGATCCTGTGCAAAAGAAAATCTGTTTGCAAGAATATTCATGTATTTTGTCGACATATCTAAACTAGGTCTGTCTTTGTCCAACAAAAGAGATCAATCAGTATACAAGTTACATGATGGCAACAATAGGAATGGCGAAGCCTAGAAACCCGTCCACCCATCAAGGATTCAGTCAAGTGATGCTAATTTCATCAAAAACACACCCCCAGCCATTTTGAGCTCAACAACCAAACGTGTCCTCATATTATACAGGATGTCATTCACTTGTTCATTCTGCAACCCTGATACCAGCTTCACGTTTTTTCATCACCCAAGGGTAATAGTAGTCCAGGACTCAGGAAAGAGTTGATGGATTTTCCTAAAATAGCATTTCTTATCTCAAGTCTCAACACAACGTGACACTTTGAGAATGAGATGAGGTTCAAATAGCAAGACTTCAGCTAAAGAAGAAGACCTTAAAATTTACCACAATGGTGATTCAAAGGAACAATCCCAGCAACAGAAAATCATGGAAATTTAGTTTTAAATCAAGAGATTAAATTAAAACTTGCCTCGTTTTCTTTCAAGCTCTTGATAAAGCTCTTCTTCCCATTTTCTTTGCCTCTCAGAGAAGCTTGCACTGCAAGTCAAACTAATGTCATTCTCAGGTAACATAATGTCAGGTGTGATTCTCATTAGCAGGATTAAACTAAAGCAAGCATCAAATAATGGTAAACAAACCTAGAAGTAAGTGTTTCCCGCTGGCCATTGTGAAGAAACTCTTTCCACTCACTAAGCTGAGGTGGATGAATTTCCTGCAAAGCTCGATTGTGGATGCTACTCTCGTTTGCTACATGTTTAGTATGACGACCAGGACTCACAATGTTGGCAGCATCAACAACTGCAGAGAGTCTTCTGCTAGGGAAACATTTGGGTGACCTGCTTTTAGGAGGTAAACTCAGTAAATGTGTAGGATTTTCACTGTTTTCTGTCCCAACTGCAGTTGGAGCACCCGTGGTATTCAGAGTGCTGCTGTAGAACTCTTCGTATAGAGGTGTCTGCAGCTTCGTCAAATCAATAGCCTAGTGAAGTTTTAAGGAACAAGTGTTAACAATTTCATCGTACTAGTGAATAGTGTTGTCAAAGGTGGGTATGGCATAATGAGCACTAAATTTTTTGTCACGTTGCATGTTTGACAATTTAAAAGCCATTCAACTACTTATTCCTGCAATATTCTTCTGTTCATTAGGTTCTGCAAGGAACTGTGAAGAAAGGAACGGCAAGAAAATCCGGAAGAATAAAAAACTTCATTTGTACAAGTCTATAGAATGATGACAATGGGAAGCAAGAATTTTGAAAGAAAATGCATAAAAAGAGGAATGCTGTAAGAGCAGGAATAACTAACAATATTATGCTACTCATAGGCACACGTGATCTTTTGTTCCTCAACGAGAGAGGGGATTATTAGCCCAAAAAATTAGAAATAATAACAATGACGATGACTGTTACTCTACTTTGGACTAGCATTAAAATGCCAAAAGTCCCCTTTAAATGGTTGGAGTATGCTAAAAAATGGTCACTGACAATTCCATGGAAAGAATTGAAAAGTAATGTGATAACAAAACCGTCCTACTTACTGAATTTTAAGATTGAGAAAAGTAATGTGGTAACATGCCAAACTTTATCTCATAAACAATTTAGGTATCAAATCAAGGATCATTTTCGTAAATTAATGGCAATGACTGAAATTCAATCAGATGCCTACCCCTAACACCTCATCTCTGACCAGGCAAGCATCTCATTAAAGTTGCCTCTCCTTGAAAGATTGAAGGTGGCATTGCATTGTCTCAGCACCAAGGCAAGCGCCTAGCTCACTCTTGGACTATAATGTATCACTCATTTTCAATGTTCATTTTCAAATCATCCACTACAAGAATATAGCTTGACAATCGCATCATTTACTCGCAAAATAGGTCTGAAAGAACAGAAATGTACCTTCTCATCCAAAAATGCTCTAATTTTTGACTCGGTAACTTCATCATCATCCTCGGGCATCACTGGCCCACGTGGAAATGTGAAGTCATGCTGTCCCTTACCAGATGCTTCATGGCTATCAATAACTTCATGGATTGACTGACTGCAATATAAGTTAATTCCACTTCTCCTAAACAATGGATCTTCATCAAACTTGCATGGCCAGTCTTCCATGGGTTCACACATAGGGTTGAAACTCTGATTTAAAGAAACAATTATTTTATTAAAGATAACGTAAGCTCCTGATACACATGGCAAGACATAGGAGTGTTCATCACCTTATTTAAATCAGAAGATGCTAAGGTAGATTTGAACCTAGTTGATGCACCAACCACAAAATCATCTTTATCATCTATCAGACACATATCATCATCAAAATTGGCCGCACCCCAGTAGGATCTTGATATTGATAATTTATCAGGATATATGATTGAGGACTTCACACTACCCATTTCACAAACATCCTTCAACCCAGCACAAGATGACCTTCTAATCACAGAGTTCATGCTGCACCATCAGTACACCTTCAAGATTCAAAAATAGCAAACAAACAAAACTGCAAAAACCACAGAGTTAAAAAGCTTACGAGCTCTTGAGATTCATCCCAGTAGCTGCTATCAGATTTCCAGATTCCTGAACACAAGAAATACTAATTGACAAATTTATTGTCACGGATTACAGTAATCAAACCAGCTTATGTTACTATACTTACTCTAACAGAATTACGGAATACTGAATGAGGTTCCTGATATTCCCCAGTGACAAATGGATGCTGCACATATTTAGAAAGAGAAGTGATGAGTGAAAATATATCTCGTGTTTAATTCTCTATAATTAATTAATCAATCCATGATAGTTTGAATAAATTTTGTCCAAGTGATTGGAATCGTCCTGAATTAAGAATTAATAACAGATATTAGTGTCAAACAACCAAAATTTAATATCCTATATCCTATTATTATCTCCACTCCACTGCACACTTTTCATCCCACTAACCCAATTCTCTCCATTCACCAGCTCATTCACTACTTTATCCAGTATACAATTTGAAAAATCTTTTTCAATTCCAGTTATTTCTGCCAAGCATATATTTTTAAAAGTGCATATTTGTGTTGTGTTATCACAATTAGTTTATAATTTTTAAGACAAAAACAATCTATGTATCAAAATTACCTGCAATAACTCAGATGCAGCAGTCCTTAAATTCGGTACCCTGCCACCACATATACACATAAGAGTTTGGTACAGACATGCATCTAACACAATTCATAGAAATTATGTTTCAGGATTCATCTATGATGAATACAACATCTGCCTAAAAATGTTGGCTCATTCAAAAAGAAAAAAGATTATGGGAGCAAATGAAAGACTTGAGATAAATAAAAGTCAAACATACTCCTGCAGACATTCCAACAAGAAATCCTTTGCCTCGATAGATAGATGTTCAGGAATGGGAGGATGAGATTTAGTTGTCCCGATGTGGAAGAGAGCAGCAACCTGAAAACAAAAGTTGTTTTTAGACTGCAAGCTAATCAAGAAATACTATGCACCATCCAGTATATTATAGTAAATTTTCTTACACATAAATCGAATTGATAAAAGAAATCAGCCAATGGCATCAAATCTGTACCTCCTGATACTGTTGGCTCCATGGAGGTTTCCCCGTGGCCATCTCAATCACAGTACAGCCTACGCTCCATATATCAGCAGAACTAAGAAATTGAATGTCAAAGGCAATGATGTCCAGAAAAGAAAGATTAGGAATAGAAAACAAATGTAATTCTCTACTGTAGGAATAAGTAATAATACACTGCATGAGAGAATAGCATACATATTTAAATTTCTTCTTTTGCAACTTCTGACATTTTTAAACTTGCGTGTTTGGGAGTGTGGTAGCTGTTACTTTTCAAAGTGTTTTTCATTTCAAAACACATTAAAATAATAATTTTTATTTTTTAAAAATTATTTTTGATATCAGCACATCAAAATGATCTGAAAACATCAAAAACATATTAATTTGAAGCAAAAAAAAATTCAATTTTTTTCAAAAGCGCTTCCGAAACACAATGTCAAATACTGCAAAACTTCAGTACCCTTGTCTTACACAATGCTGACTAATCCACAAGTTATAATATCTTTATCTCCATGTGTTTTCAATGTCACAAATTGTTTCATCATTTTAGAATTTGAATCATGTTTCATGACATCCTTGCATTTTAAATGAACTGTACATATTTTTAACACCATACATCATAAAGATTATGTGATGTAAGATCTTGTTGAACTTCTAGCTGATTAAGGAAACCATGTGATCAACCACGTCATAAATTGTATATTTTTTTCAGTTTTCAACGTGGTTAATGTGGGGGGATTTGAACATATGATCCTCTTTAGTAGAAAGGTAGGGCTACCAATTAGGCTATGCCTTAGCCATGTCATAAAAATTACAGATATCTACATATTTCTACTCTAATGGCAAGACAAATTATAGGCAAATATGATGAGAATAAATCGAAACATTGTTCTTACAAGCTATGCCCAGTCTGGAGAATGACCTCAGGAGCCATCCAATATGGAGTGCCTTTCATTGACTTGGCACCATTTATAGTAGCCTGCAATCAAAACGGCAATTTAGCAAAAGTGCCCATGGAAACTCAACCAAAAAAAAATCTTGATATAGTAATATGAATAATACCAGTTCAACTACTTTCTTGGATGCTCCAAAGTCAGCAAGTTTAATGCAACCCTTGTTATCAACAAGAATATTTGCCCCCTGAAATGAAGCATTATCAATGTCAGATTTTGGAGAAAGAGAGAGGAACTCTCTGAATCTAATCCATTCAATAAACGACACCACAATACCTTGATGTCCCTATGCATAATGCCATTCTTGTGAAGGTATTCCAATCCCAATAACAGCTGTTTCGTATACATTCTTATAACCTGCATAGAAAATGATTTTAAGAAGTGCCCCATCAGCATTTCGAATACCGACTACATTCTAATATTTCAAAACTAAAAATCACTTACCGACTCAGGGAAAGATCCAAATTTTCCCAATAGCGATGATATGGATCCACCGGGTACAAATTCCAACAAAATATTCAACGAATCATCCTCTCTAGCAGTTCCCAAATATCTCTAAAAAACATGGAAATAACGAAAATAAGCAAATAACCAACCAAACACACCAAAAAGAAAGAGCTGGATATCATACTCACAACAATATTTGGATGCGAAAGATTCTTGAGAAGCTTGACTTCTTCCTCGAGCTCTCTGATGTGTGCCTATTTTCAAATTTGAAGTAAACACTTCCTCGATTAACCATGAGAACACTTGATCAAGAATGATTTTACTTGAATTAACTAAAAGCTATAGCTTCAGTTAGCTTTCCTACTTTTTTGAGAAAAAAATACAGCAATTTTGTACTAATAACCATTGTAATTACCCAAAAAAATATTAAATTAACCAGCAAAAATTACCAAATCACGCCAAAATCAACCAAAAAGAAACTAATTTTACACGTAAAACTAAGATTCAAATTCAGCCTTTACCTGCGTTTTCTCCTTGGAAGCACTACTGGCTGCAATCAAAACCTGCAAATATATAAACAATAAACAATCAATACTTATTAAAAAAAATAGTTAAAAGAAAAGAAAAAAAAAACAGATGAATTTATTAACCTGTTTAACAGCGAGAAGTTCTCCGGAATCAAGATTCATCCCCATATAAACCCTGCCAAAAGCGCCGCACCCAATCAACTCGCCCTTTCTCCACCGGATCGGTGGCGCATCGTCTTTTTTAGACGGCGGAGGCAAGGGCGGTATTGAAGGCTTGGAGAAGAGGCCGATTCGAGATTTGCGAATGCTAGAGCCAATTTTCTCAACAAAACCACTGAACCCTCCATCGTCTCCTCCTCCTCCTGACGTCGATTTAAACACTAAGGATCGACGAACCGATCCAAAAATGTCTTGCATTTCGTGGATCTTCAATTTCTAGGGTTTATGCTTTGTTGGTGATGTGAAGACACAAGTGTTTTAGTTTATGCTTGAGAGCATGCGATACAGAGAGAGAGAGAGAGAGCCGTTAGAGGCGCATGGGGTGGTTCATTTTTTTTTGGGAAGAAAATTTGAAGGGAGGGAAAAGCAGGGTGAATGAGGGATATCTATTTTCAAAAAATAATGAATAAACAAATGAAGGGCAGTTATATTAAATGAATGGCTATATTCTTGCACGGGCCTTGGTGGTTTGTACTGGATTTATTTGGGTCGGTCCAATACAATTTTGTTGTATTGTTTTACACCCTCCTTTTTTATTAAGTTTTTACACGTATACATGTCTGGTAGCCTTACGTCTAGATTTAGCTTGATTGTTTTTTTTTCCGAGTCAGTCTTTAAGTTTCCTATCCATGTTATTATTTAGATATTACGTATCTTAATTCATAATCAACCTTATAGTGTGAAAGTTTCAAAATCAAGCTTTCAATAATAAATGAAGTGATTGTTTCATAACGTGGTTAAAATTATATTTAAAAACAATAAGTTTTTTAATTTTTTTATTATTTTAATATATTGATGTTAAAAAATATTGTTAAAAATAATAAAAAAATATGATTTTAATGCATTTTTATGCAACAAACACTTTAAAAAATAATTATTATCATACTTTCAAATACCCTTAAAGCCTAAACATGTGATACATGCAGAAGTTATGTAAGACGACAGCAACATGAAAGTACAAGGAAAAAAAACATAATAGACTTGAAGAGCAAAAATAGTTGTAGATGTGAAACTTGGACATGTGATGCAAATGAAAGCTGTGAAGGACTGGAATGACATGAAATTGCACGGAAAAAAAAACACACATAAGATTTAATGAGCAAAGGTGATTGTAAACGTGACATCTAAATTCATAATTTTATTATTAAAAAAATAATGTATATGGTGGTAATTTACTTAAAAGATTTACAAGAGTCATGAAACCGGCATCCATTACAAAATAGTTAGGAATAAAAAAAACATAAAGAAAATAACAAAAGGTTCAAATTAAAATATAAAATCTGAAAAAAAAACATAAAAAAAATAATAAAAACTATCACATTAAAAGGTTTAGTGCTCAAAATGCGATTCTAAAATATCTAAAAGTCAGTCCCTCTAAAAAATTACACGTGGAATCACTTATAAAAATTTTAACTTGATTTAATAATCTATTCTTTTATTATTATAATTTTAAAAATTTAATAAGTCTCGATCATTCCTGTACTTTACTATACATAAACTTATCTCGTTAATTCATAAAAATATTTACCGCATCATTCGTTTATGTCAAATTCTCATATAATAATATTATATCAATATCCAGGTACTTAGAACCACCTATATCTATAAAACTAACTACATCAACACGACTATTTAAATTAAAAATCCAACATCTATTTTTGTTCTCATAAATACATCAATAATCAATGGGAAAAAGGGGGACAAAATAAAAATAAAAAATAATCATTATCCTCCTTTGATAGTTCCAATCTATCATGCCCGTTGTGCTCCACCTGATATTAAAAACTACACGTCAGCTATGTTGATATTAATATTAAAAAGCATAAACTAAAAGAGACCGCGAATTCATTGTACACGCAAAAAGAAGGCAATTGTGATCGGTGACGTGGCTGAATGGGTTATTTGACATCGAGTTGGGCTGAATTAGGATTTAGATTATTTACTATGGAAACAGAGAACCCACTCCTTTGACAATACTTATGCTATGTTTGTTTTACAGAATTTATTTTCTGTAAAATTATTTTTTAAACTTTTTTATATTTATTTGTCTTTAAAAAAATTGGTCAACAGAAAATATTTTTCAATCAAAGAAAAATTTAACTTGGTTTCCAGAAAAGTGTTTTCCTGAAAAATTTAGACGGAAAATATTTTCTGGAAGTTGTGAAAAATTTAGAAATATCATATTATTTGTTGATTATATCAAATTTGGTCCTCAAACTTTTGATTGCTATATATATTTTGTTTTGAATTTTTTTTTTTCAATTTCATCTATTGAAAATTAATTTTTTATATTAATTTTGATCATCATTTTTATAATTGTCATTTGCCTTTCCCTTATCATTTTTTTATTGAAATTTTTTATGTATCGAATTTGATCATCATTCTTTTGATTCTTACTTATTTTATTTGAAATAATTTATGAAATGTTAATTATTATTATTTTAATTTCTTCTATCTTTCATTTTTTTTATTTTTTAGATTTGATCTCTATTATTTTGATTATTATTTATTTTATTTGAGATAATTTATGAAATTATATTTTTTTTCAATTTCATTCTCATTCAACTTTTTAATTTGTAAGATTTGT
>Ga0325405_1003792_pt1 | contig 15507 bp, 7 predicted proteins | sample PopdelMetagenome_21_FD_205663 | JGI IMG/M metagenome (GOLD analysis project Ga0325405, IMG submission 205663) | Populus deltoides microbial communities from Bellville, Georgia, United States - Xylem-Control-R2 | ecosystem: Host-associated > Plants > Phyllosphere > Stem > Wood/Secondary xylem... | reverse complement strand
AAATATTTTTCAATATTTTTGATGTTTTTAATTTAAAATTATATATATAAAAACAACATTAATTTAATTTCTTAATTTTCACACACATCAATTTAGGGCCTTTTCATACAAAAATTATTTTAAAATACAATACTCTCCTGTTTGTTTATTATTAAGTTTTGATTCCTCCATAATTCTTTGTCGACGTCTTGAAAGAAAAGTTCGGTCTGCCCCACAAGCCAAAGTTTCAAAAGAGCATTTAGAAAACTACAAGGGATTTAATTGCTTGGAATATTAAAGTTCGAGGCAAATGTCTGAAAAGAAATAGAACAAATTTGGACCACTAATACTAAACTTAGTGGGAGCCGAATTGAATTTTTTTATAAAAAAAAAATTAAGAGAGAGGTAATTGCCTCTCTTCTTCTCCATGCAACACCTCCATTTATATATAATTTTTTTAATTTTTAATATATATGAATTTTTTTTCTTAAAATAAAAAAAATCAGAAGATTTTTCTATCATGTATAGTTTTGCATGCTATTTTTTTTCAAACAATTTAATGTGTGTATCTATTTCTGTTATCGCTTGATAGGATAAAAAATTATTTTAACTAAAAGGATTTAATAAATATAACCAAGTAAATATAATGTATTCCAAGATTAAATATTTTAATTTATATTCGTGTTGTGGTTTTATTTTTAGTTAGGTTAATGGTTATATTTTTAATTTATTAACATGTATATTTCTTGATTTATTTAATTATATATATACATGAATTTTTTTATTTCTACTTTAAAAAAAATTAACTACAAAATACTTCGAAAAACTAGTGAACATAATTTTTCTAATAACCGTGGCAAAACACGGATCACATGACTAGTAGACACGGAAAAAATGGATTTTCTTTCTTGAACGCATATAGCTTTGCCTTTAAATTTTGACTGATTTTATTTCGTTCCATGTATTTTTCTCTCGCTCTCAAATATATATAAAAAAACCATGTTCACTTCTTTTTTTTTTATTCTTTTCAAATTTACTATTACGAGGAAATGGTTTTATTCCAAAACACAACTGAATTAGAAGTATATATTTTCAAGTTAAATACCATTAAAAAAATCTCTTTTCTATTTTAATATTTTTTTTATGAAATATTAAAATTTTAAATATATTTTTTAAAATTTTTCTGGGTTGACCCGAGTTAACCCGGGTTGACCCCTAAAATCCGAGACCCGGCTCCTTGAACGGGTCAACACCCGGGTCGGGTTTTATAACTATGATGCTGATATTAGGTAATCTTTAATTTTTTTATTATTAAGAAATTACTTTTTTCCAAGGCCATGATAATTATGATAAAAAGCAGAATTAAATTAGTAACTTTTTTATTTATTTATTTATTTATTTATTAAGGCTGCATTGACTTGTTTTATAATTACTATTTACAAAATACAAAAATCCATGACAAAATACGACAAATCAATGGTATTAGCCTTACCATTATGCCAATATGGCCTGCAAAATATTAAACCCATTTAGTTTCATTTAATTTAAGTTCAGAAAAAAATAATTAAATTCTTGCAATTCCTCTATCACAAAGAACTTGGATTTTCAAGTAGGAATGGGCTTAAAAGCCAGTAAGCCCATTCTCTCCACCCATTAAGCCTTTGCTTCAGGGTCATCTCTTCTCTCTAGACCCAGCATTAGGCCACATCCTGACCAATAGGCTTTTTATTAGGGCTTCACACACACATCTTGGACGTTACAATGGGCCATCTCTGATTGATACAAGTCTTCTCTTATGGCCCCTAAATATTTGTAATTTTTAATTAATTTGTAATTGCCTATGCCATCAATAAACCTTGTAAAGACTGGCCTCATAGTTAAGAAAGAATCTCTTTTTTTTTTTATTTTATTTAAACCTTAGGACCTTGTGTGTGTGTGTGTGTGTACAGTGTGTGTCCTTTGATTGCATATCAACTCTTACTTCGACAACAACTCTTTCTCGTTGATTTGCTATATCTTCTAATATGAACACCAGTTTGAAAATGTGAATATTCACAATCAATGTTCAATTACTTGAGCATCAAAATCAGTCTATTATTGAGTGAAATTTTGTCCAATTCGATAGGTGGCATATGAGAGAGGAAGAACCTATAATACAAAAGCAAACCTTTTACTTCACCAACAAGTCTTTACTGTCTTATAGCAGGTTACGTTGATTCTTAGATTGATTACTATATTCTTATACCATGCGTGACAAATACAGAGAGAGATCCAATAATTCTTTCGAAATACGATATAGCATTCTGATTGGAGGCTAAAGTAATTAATTAGTGCATCTAATATAATAGAATCGGGTTTACGATATCTTTATAACTATAACTTGAAATATGGGGACGAACCATAATGTAAATCATAGACACTCCACAATCAAGAACAGATTGTTGTCAAGAGTCATTCAAGAGTTGGTTTAAGAACAAATTGTTGTTACTTCTTCGTAGACATTGATCCGCTATTAGAAATTAAGAGCTCAACAAGATGGTTGCAATGTCACTACATGATGACATATCTCACGCGTTTCTTAAATTACAACTCTAAAAACAAATCAAACAAAATATCAATTACATATACATCAAAATCGGTCTCTGTTTTGTCCAATCCGATAGCTGACAAATTTTAGTGCAAAAGCAAACTTTTCACTTCACCAACAAGTCTTCTTACAATCTTATAGCAGGTTGATTCTTAGATTGATTATTTACCATGCATGTACTAGCAACTTCGTCTGTAGCACTCACAAATGTCCTTGTTCCATGTGCCCTTATGTATTTCATTTGATTTTGTGGTGTATCGTAGTATGTGTTTTGTTCTAACTCACAAATTTAAAAATATACACATTCGTTCATGGAATTTATTTTGCACTTCAGTACTTGATGCATGTAACTAGCTAGGCCTGTCATTCTCAAGAAAAAAAAAAAAAGCAGCAGCAGCGGCAGCGGCAGCGGCAGCTAATTAGTCTCGTGTTCTGTGATTTTATACAAGCATAATATTTATGCCAACCACAGCAAATTGTTGTACAATGAAGCTGGACATCAGCTAATGATGAAGATTTTTGTGTAAGCAAGAGGGAGGAAATGCTTTAGGAAGCTGCTAGGAAGCTGCAGCTTATTAGTTAACTTATTAAGGAACAAGTACTTGTTAACAGTTTGTTCTTTAAATCACAAGTAAAGGAGGATAAAAAGAAATGATTAGCACTGAAGTAAGGTTTTGGTGGGAGAGTTCAAGAGTGATACTTTTACTTTCAACACCTTTTCCACAAATTTGCTCTTTGATATCGGGATAAATTAGTTTAAGAGACGATGCATGGGATAAATATTTTATATTATGATATTTGACATGCATCCAATGGAAATATTCTAATTTTAAACAAATAGTTGGATTAGCTAGGGAACATGTGTTTTGTGGATAGTTTATTTTTTAGTTTCAATCCTTGTTAATTTCTTCCATAATTTGCCATGAATATGCGGAGAAAATTCAAGATGTGTGCATAGAATATTTATATGAACATGTAAATATCAATTAGAAATTGAGAAAATATATTCGATAAAATATATACAATTTCACATGATTTAATCACTTGTCTACTTTTACAGAATATATAAATTTCTCTATAATAAGATACAAATATATATAGGTGATGATTTAAACAAAAAAAATAAAAATAAAATTACCTCCGTTTTATACTCACTAAGCTCTAAACATACCTCACAGAGAGCATATATATACCTCTTGCCACTACATGGCTGCCTTGGTTTCAGCACCATCCAATGTAAGTCTATAATTAATATTGTAAAATATTTTTTCGTAAATATCCTACTTATAGTGTAAAGAGTATTGTTTTTTTTATTAAAAAAAATCATATTATCTTTTGGTAAGATATATATTAATTTTATTTTTTATATATATGTTGATAGTTTAGTTGTTTTTATGAAAACTATTAGAATTTGTTTGATAGATTTTTGGAATCTAATCTAAAATTATCATGACACAGACTTATTAATTTGACAAGAAAACCTATAATTCTAAAAATTTTTTTAAAAAAGATCAAAATCTAAATCGTCATATACTCCCAAAGCGAAGTACTATAAAAGAACTTGCATACTCCTCTACCTCCCCATTCAAAACAAATTGAACTTCTTGCACTCTCTCTTACCTCACATCACACACACAAAGATGGGCAGTTTTATAGGGCATGTCTTACCAGGCATGGCTTTCTTTATACTAGGTTTATGGCATCTCTTTAACCACATCAAACTTTATTCTCTACGACCAAACTCTTACATTTCCTCTCCATGGTTCCCCACCACAAAACTAAGGTATTTGGAGCTCTATCTGATCATGCTAGGGAGCTCCATTTCCATATCAATGGAGCTCTTCATCGGGCCAGAAAAACATCATCCATTTGATGTTGATGGGACTATACCATCAAACCATCTCCGAAACTTTGAACACTCCTTAATATCATTGTCTTTCTTCGTCTATGCAACGTTTGCTATACTTCTTGATAAAATTAGTTCTGAAGCTCAACGTGGTCTAACACACATTTTAGGAGCATTAGCCTTTGGCCAACAGCTCCTCATGTTCCACCTCCACTCAACTGACCACAAAGGTCTTGAAGGCCAATACCATCTACTTCTACAAATTGTTGTAGTCATTTCCTTGGTCACCGCTCTTATGGGAATTGGCCTCCCTAAGAGTTTCTTGGTTAGCTTTGTTAGGTCTCTTTGTATATTGTTCCAAGGTGTATGGTTCGTAGTCATGGGGTTTATGTTATGGACCCCAGGGTTGATTCCTAAGGGCTGCTCACTTTACAATGATGATGGTCACAAAATAGTAAGATGCACTAGCGAAGAGGCCTTGCATCGTGCCAAATCATTAGTGAATATTCAATTTGGTTGGTTTGTCATCGGAATCACCATTTTCGCTATAACCTTGTATTTGGCCATGGTTGAAACATATAGCAAGAATGTCAAGTACTCATCATTGGCAAAGGAATTTGAAGAGATACACGAAGAGACTAGCGACATTGAATCTCTGAAGAAAAACAAGTTAGAGGACTCGAAGAGTTTGCTTGTGGAAAGAGGGTTTGCCCCTTTTGACATGGAAAGGTAGAAGATGTAAGAAATTAAATTGAAGTAGTAATCTTTTCCTTACGCATTAAAATCGACTGTATCGTTGTGGTATATATTTGGCTATTGAAAAAGTGTGCTGGTAGGGTCGAAATTGTATGGTTTGCACTAATAGATTATATATTCTTTGGGGTTGGGTTCATCGTTGTGTTTGTATGTGAAAAAACTAAACCCAGATGTTATATTTCCATTTCGTTGAAAAATGTTCATGTTATTTCATTTTAATGAGTCTTTGTGTTCGTTTTCTGTAATCCTTTAGTCGATCATTCATAATTCATTATTATTTTTCTTTTACGTTTGGTGATTGTAACCATAATTTCAAATAATTGATGATTTTTTGTTCTCACATAATTTTTTTTTCATGTAATTTATTTACAAGAAATGATTTTATTGAAGTCATGTTAAATTTTAAGTCATGAAAAAAAAAACATTTCTTAATTTACAGGAGATGCAACAATTTTAAAATTTAATAATTTTAGTACACGAGGATCTGGCTATTTTATAAAATAATATAAATTATATATTGAAATTCCAATCAATAACTAACTTAAAATATTGAATTAAAATAATTTTATGATATAGTATTAGAGTTTTGTTAATCAAATAATTATGAATTTATTCCTTCATTGTTATGAAACCTAGAGGTTTTGGACCCATTTCATGAGATGGCTTGGTTACTAGGGTTATAAATTGAATTCAGTTGACACTCTTTCATGGGAATGGTATAGTATGGTGAGTAGAAAATTCCAGTGAAGGGCTATTTTTATATTGTGTGTTGGGATTTTTTAAAGTATCTGGATAGCTCGGAACAAACTCTTATTCGAGAAGCAAGCTATAAATTGGTCTCGCAATTACAATCTTACTTTCCAACATCTTGTGCAATGGATTAAGGGGAGTACTCATAATTTTACTTATACAAACAATGACTTAATGAAATGTTCTAATAGTGTTTTATTGTTTTTTAATAGGCATGTTTAGCTTTTGTTTTTCTTTCCTTTCTTTTTTTTACTGTAAGCTTTTCTCGGTTGTTATCTTTTTAATGGCGTTGTTTTAATAATACATCTCAATTATTATATAAAAAAATTATGAATTTGAATCTTATTATCATTTTTTTTAATTAGTATTAATTAATAGCATCGGGAGTTTGTACAAGTTTCTAATTAAAATAATTAATATCATATGATAGTATGATTATGTGCAAGTTTTAATTTCAAAAAACTTTCATTTTAAAAGATATATTATCTTAACAGTTTAAATTTTTGAGTTAAGAAGATTCAATTTTTGAGTTAAGAAGATTCGATGAAAACTCAAGTAAAATTACAAGATATATTATTTGATATTTTCTTGTTGCTTAATTCTTGATTGAATGTTCAATAATCCTATCCTAGGATTATGAAAAATAACTGGTGAAGATAATCATATTCTAATCTAAAATTATTGTAACAAGCTGAAGTAAGAATTGTCCTCAATTCATAGACCTAATTCTGCCGGGCCGGTCGAGTTGCTGACTTCAAGACTGTTTCTGCCACATATAAAGCCTCTCAAACCTGGATTTTTCTTCTCCTTTTTCTTGTATGATACTTCCTCTTTCATCTTCTCTAATTTCTCATTGGATACTACCTCAGGTTGCTGACTTAGAAGCGCTGAAAATCCTCCTCCTGCGAGGACTTCTTGCACCGACCTAGCTGCTGGAATTTCTGCTGCTGCCGATTCTTTGCTGCTGTTTCCTTTGTTTCTGATTTCTGGTCTACCTGACATGCTCCCTTCTTTTGAAATGCGAAGCTGCAATTTCACTGACTCCTGTATTGGATCAGCCTATCCTAATTGAACCATGCGCTGGTGCCTTCACATGTTTGAGAATATTTTAAAAGTGTATTTGTCCTGAAAATATATTAAATTAATTTATTTTAGTGTTTTTTAATGATTTTAATATGGTGGTATAAAAATTTAAAAAAAATTGTAAAAAAAATATTTAGATATATTTTAACACTTTTAAAAACTACCTCAGAATAAGTTTTTAACTGACAATATCAGACATAGAATATTTTTTTAACTGACTTTGCATACGGGGTAAGCTTTTATAGGGATAAGTTTTTAAAACCCTATTGTCATGGGGTCAATTTTTCGCTCTCGAAAAACAGATCTTGTGCAGCAGTCTAGTCCTGCTAGACTCAGCCTTTCCCTCACCGATTCACTCGTGTTTTGCCTACGACTAGTTTGTCCCACAAACCCAAGAGATCCCCACACTTTTTCAATGTCACAAGCAAGCGGAATAACACAAAGGAATATGAACAGAATACAAAACACAGCAGATTACAGGAACAAGTCCCAACCTCTTTATTAACTCAACTAAAGGATTACACAAAGTCCTTCTTGTGTGCTATGCCCAATCCGTTCTGCATGCTACACATTTTACAGCCTATCTATTTACAAGATAATGGAAGTTACAAGTATAAACTGTCTCTAACTTCCTGCACAGCTGGAGCACCCATTATCCCATGTTCTGGCCATCTTCTTCCCAACATAAGAAACTGTCGTAAACTGTCAATAACTGCTCCCAGAACTGCCGCAACTGCATTGGCATGTTCTCCCACAAGCCAACTACCCACCGCCAGCACACATGTTGCCAGCGTAACTGCCTCGCATGCCTTGGACCGTCCGGTGTCCAAGTTATCGTCAGCCCTTGCTGTCGATTTTGTCGACGCTGCCGAATTCCCCACTGTCTCATTGTATCATCCCAGCACTGTTTCGTCAAGCCTTGGACAATCCTCGCCCAAGCCCCAACTCTCGTCAGCATATTGCTGCGCTAGCTGTTGTGTGCTGCCGCACACACGCTCTGCCGATTTTCACTACTGTCACGCGAGCTGCCACCCCGTAGCTACTGTCCAGCAATGCTTTTTGTCGGCCTATACCCTGACAGATTTTAACCCTGTGACACCTATGGCCCATAGCCATGGTTATTAGTTAAATTCGCGACTAATCAGCAACAATTGGAAGCTTATGATTGGCATGCAAAATTGCATTTTGTATTATGTTTGATTAGTAAGTGTTTTTAAAAATATTTTTTAATTCAAAATATATTAAAATAATATTTTTTATATTTTAATATATTTTTAATATCAATATATTAAAATTATTAAAAAAACACTTAAAAATATTAATTTAATATTTTTTAAATAAAAAATAATTTAAAAAATAAGCATTAACCATTTTTGGGTTCAATGATGTCCATGGTTTTTCTAGAAGTTTGATTTTTCGGTTTGTATTGGAAACTAGATGTAAATCATGTTTTATAAAAATTATAAAAAAAGTTTGTTAAAAGTTAATTTTTTTATGTTTTAGATTTTTTTTTATATGTTAATTTTAAAAATAATTTTTAAAAAATAAAAAATATATTATTTTGATATATTTTAACAAGAAAAATATTTTAAAAAACAATAGTAGCCAAACTCCTAAACAGTAATGAAAATTCCTTGTTTTTCCTCCAATGCTGCAGTTTCTTTTTTATTAAAAAATAAAAAAAGCAGTTTTGGGATTTGAAATTGTAACGCATCTCTTCCAGATTTTATTACTTCAAAAAAAAAAAAAAAAGGATTTTGAACTAGCACATATAGTGTAGATCAAATGAACGTCAATTTAGCGCAAAAAATAAATAAATAAATAATGGAACTGACTGAAGGATCAAGTGCCCAGATGGATTGAAATTTGACTCTTCAGGTGTTTTTTTCTCTTTGCGCGGTTGAAAAATCCCCAGTTGTGAACATCATCATTGGTTGATTACAACTACAAAACATCATCAAGTCCACAGTTTTACCGGATAAGAAATGATCCACAGAATTTAAAGACATGGTTTTATATGATCTCATACCTTCAAGAATCTTGTTATATGAACTATTTGTTTTTATGTTTTAAAAAAATATTTTTGAAAAAAATTATTTTTTTCTTTACTTTAAATTAATATTTTTGTGTTTTTAGATCATTTTGATGTACTGATGTCAAAAATCATTTTTAAAAAATAAAAAATATTATTTTGATGCATTTTCAAGTGAAAAACACTTTAAAAAATAATTGCTACCACACTTTCAAACACCCCCTAAGTGGTACATCCCTCGTGTTCTCATAATAAGAAACAGTAGACGAGAAAATAATTTATTGTTAATATATCAAAATAGGTTTTGACTTTATACGTGACATGTGTTTCACCACGGGCCGGTTAAAATAAATTAATGTAAAAAAAAATACCAAGAAAGAAAATTTGACACTTGAATCATTGAATCAATTAGTAATTTAAATAATATGAGTAAAAATAATAAATAAAATAATTTAAAATGATAATGAAAAAAAATTATTAAAAAATCCGACATGAGCTCATCCAAAGTATAAAAAAAACTCAATGTTAAAAGGAAAAATCACAAAAAAACCTAATTAAATTGGGTTAATTCACAAACTCTGTGATAATGGATATAAAATTGAAATAACCTTATAGAAAAAAAAAACATGAAAAAATGAGCACTTGAAAGGAAAGAAAAAAAAAAGCATGAAGATCATTTTTATGCATCAAGTATTTAATGATAAAATTGAAATAAATAAATTTTAAAATGACAAAAAAGAAATCAACCCACGTTAACTTTTGAAACTTGTGACTATGATCATAAATCTGAAACTAACCTTATAGAAGTAAAAAAAAAAAAAAAATCAAAACTAAAAGAAAAGTGTAAAAAAAAACATTAGCGTAGAAAAAGAGAGAAAAAAAACAAAATGAACTTAAGCAAACCTCTTAAACCTGGTCTAATCTCTAAAACTTGTAACCCATAAAATCTTGGATTCGAGTTGAATCAAGTAGATTAATATCCAACCAATTTAATTTGAAATAATGAAATCATGAAAAAAAATATCAATAAAAAAATAAGGGTCAAATTTGATAGGAAAACAAAAATAATGGAGGATGAGTATGTAAAAGGAAAATCTAAAAAATGACGCCAAACAAAACAAATAACAATAAAAAGAACGGGGATCAAATTTAAAACATAAAAAATGGAAGATAATGAAATTAAAAAAACATTTGTAAATTTATGATGCAAGTGTGTTTTAACTTTTTTTCTAAAAAAAATGACTCAGGGCATAGACGCGACCAAGAAAAAAGGTTGATACATAAACAAACCAAAATAAAATATAGGAAATGATGAAAAATACACCGTTAAAAAAAATCATATAAAAGGAAGTTAATTAAAAAAAAAAGAAGTTCAATCACTAATTATATAAATATTGAATGATAAAACTGAAAAAAAAAATCAGTTTTAAAGAAGGGGGAAAAAACAAGAAAACTTGGGTCGACCTTTCTAAACCTAGATAGAGATCTCAAACATACAACCCATTAAATCATATACTTGGACATAATCGATAACTAAATTCCTAATCAATTTAAGATTGATTAGCAAGAGCAAGTCCAACAAAGAGCAACAATTAAAAAGATTTAAAAAAACTGGAGTTATTTTTAAAATCAATGAAAAATTCTAAAAAAAAAATTAAAAAATTAAAAAATTTATCTTAAATAAAATAAATATTAATTAAAAGAATGAAAAGTAAATTTAGAAAAAATAAAGAAAGATGAAATAAAAGAATTCATAAAACATGGTTTCTTGTTGATCAAGTTTTGGACATAAAATAGAATCTTTAATTTGGATTTTAATCAACAAATCGGAAAATTCATAGTTCTTTCAATTGCGTACACAATTTTTTTTATTCCTTTGTGTCTTTCTCTTTGCTTGAGGCTTTTGGCAAGCACAACTTCCATACGGTTGACTTTTCTATGCTATTATTTTATGTTTGAGTTTCTGTACGGTGTTAGGTATAGCTAGATTGTGTGCTCATCCAAGAAGAAAATGCAAAAACAAATTGGTTTTTGAAGATTGTACACGTGAAATTAATTATTTTACGAACTAGAAATTGATCAGCAAGTTGACCGTGGAATGTTTAATGGACGAGAATACCCTTGGGACTAATATAAAATAATTATTTTTTTATTAATTGGATCGTGGATATGTATGGAGATGGATGAGTCAATCTCAGCTTTCAACGTGACTTTCCCGCCATGGATTGCCTTGAGAGGATAACGTTAAAGATTAACACTTTTGAAGGTGTAATTAATTCTATCATCCAATCAATTAATAATAATATAACATTAAGGGTTTTTTTTTTTTGAAGGTGGCATCATTTTTTTAAAGAAAATATAGATAATTTTTTTAAAAATAAATTAACTTAAAATAAAATAAAATAAAATAAATCCGTGCATGTAACTGCAGTAAAACTTAGAAAAATCCATAGAATTTCTTTTTTAGTTCAAATCAGAAACATCTACGAAGATGATGATTTTCCTCTTGGTCGAAATTAGAAACATCTATTAGAAACTTCTTTGAAGGGGAATCTTTCCTCTTCAAATTAGAAACTTCTTTGAAGGTAGGGAATAATATATCCATTTATTTTGCACGCAGATAGGCAACATGAAGAAAAAAACACAATCACTGACAGTTCAGCTGGGGTGTTTACTTGATGAGAATTATGCCATTTATTATTTTAAATAAAATGTCATTTCAATAAATTTGTCTTTTAAATCAAAGTTATAAAAAGATTATTTCCTTTATAAAAAAAAAATCGCCGGAGGGGGTTGATGAACAACAATCAAATCACCAAAATTTCAAATCAATACATTTCAATGTTTCAAAGAGTATTTTATTGTGTGGTTGTGGTTGCTTTTTAAATAATATTTTGTGTCGAAATGCATGTTAATGATATTTTTTTATTTTTAAAAAATTATTTTAAATATCAACATATCAAAATAATATAAAACATACAAAACATATTATATTTTAATAAAAAAAATTTAAATTTTATAAAAATATAATTTATACTGTATTCCAAACATATTCTACGAAGTAAGCATATGAAGCGGCCCCACCATAATTTATTTGAAATTATGACGAAGACATGAGCCTCGGTAATAACTTCATGTGACATTGAGACTTGATAAAAGGGCAAATTTGTCATTGGAAAAGATTGGATTAAAGAAGGGATTATACTTATCAATTGTACACACCATTCCATTCTAGAAGACCGGCTGCTAGCTACCTCGTCTTAGATCATAGCTTATGTGCCAAAGCCATAAGGTCAACCATGGATTAAAACCTTATTCTCTTGAGCCATAGCAAATATTCAAAGTTTAATCCTTACAGAACCCTCTAGACCTCTTAAGATTTCAACAAGAACTCCCTCTTAAATAGCGTCCCTCTCCTCCAATCCTAGCAGGTCGCTCCTCGTTCTCCTCTTCCTTGCTTTCTGGCTAAAACCATCAACAACAAGACCACTTTTTTTTATATTTCTTTTCCCTCGGGACAAAACATACCTAGAAGGAAAGAATTGTGCTCGTGTCAATGGGTACTTTAGTGGGTCATGTGGCTCCGGGCTTTGCCTTCCTTGCTCTTGGTTTATGGCACCTCTTTAGCCATATCAAACTCCATGCTCAACAACCAAACTCCTACACATCCTCTCCATGGTTCCCTACTTCAAGATTAAGGTACTTGGAGCTCTTTCTCATCATGTTAGGCAGCTCTATTTCTGTATCCATGGAGCTCTTTATTGGTCCTAGAAACCACCAACCATTTGATACTGATGGAACCATACCATCAAACCACCTTCACAACTTTGAGCACTCCTCGATATCAATTACTTTCTTCGTTTATGCGGCCTTTGCTATTCTTCTTGATAGAATTGGGCCTAAAGCACAATATGGTCTAACACAATTTCTTGGCGCATTAGCCTTTGGTCAACAACTTTTCCTCTTCCACCTTCACTCAGCTGATCACATGGGAGTTGAAGGCCAGTACCACTTGCTTCTACAAATTATCATAGTTGTTTCTCTAGCCACCGCTCTCATGGGGATCGGTCTCCCGAAAAGTTTCATGGTTAGCTTTGTTAGGTCAGCTAGTATTACGTTCCAAGGAGTTTGGTTCATGGTCATGGGCTATGCATTATGGACCCCTTCATTGATTCCTAAAGGTTGCTTCCTTAACTTAGAAGAAGGACATCAAGTGGTTAGATGCCATGGTGAAGAGGCTTTGCATCGTGCTAAATCACTCGTTAATATTCAATTTAGCTGGTTGTTGATTGCGATCATTATTTTTGTGATGGCCTTTTATTTGTTCTTGGTCAAGTTATATGGTGACGAGGCTGAGTACTCAACATTGACAAAGGAAAACTTGCTGTATGAAGAAGACTCGGATGATGTTGAATCACAAAAGGGTAGCAAAGTTGGTGAAAAGAAGAGCTTTATGGAAATTGGAAGAGGCTTTGTACCAATAGACATGGAAAGGTAAGGACACGATATATAGGAAGGGAAAGTTGATGGGGAAATGTGATTAGGTATCTGTACAAATTTGATAATTCAGGCTGGTGGCATCCCACTTTGTTCAATTTAAGCCCTCAATAGTGTTTGCTTAATGAAAAACAATGGCATGGGTAAAAAAGTACTGTAGTGTGTTGTTGAGGGGAAATTGGTGTGAAATTACTTGCCCTGGATATGTTCATGGGTTTTATAGCTTATAGAACTTAGGGGTGGGTGATTTGTGGTTAATTGTTTATAGTGAAAAAAAAAAAAAAGAGTGTGGAAAGAAAATAGATGTTAGTTATTTTATTTATTGTATCTTCAATCCAAAAGCATGTATGAAATCTTCATTTTATGTTATTTTATTTATTTGGTTCTGCAAATTAATCTTTATTTTTCTATCAATTCTTATTAATTTGATTAAATTTTGGATAATCATTTTTAAAAAAAAATTCTTGGTACGTACTTGCATAATAAAAATTTGTTTGATAACATGGTATAACCCGTGTCTCCAAAAATAAAAAAGAATTAAAAATCTTGCTGCTTCTAAGTTTTTCTAGGAATATTGCGTTCTCAAAATGGTCTATAAGTTTATTTAATTGATTAATTAACTTAGCATTAGAGCAACGTACACGTTATTATTTCTAACTTGCAGCACTTGAGTTGATCAGTGATTACATACAAAAACATTACGAGAAGTTTCATCCAACACTTTAGCTTCGTTAATTACCATGGGAAGCGGTACATCTGGGAAGATTAATAGTTTTGAGAAAAAAAAAATTTTCCTAATTATCATGTTTCTTCTGAATTGTTTTCTACTCGATTTTATAAATCATAATTAAATAAAGCTAACTTTCTCACACTAACCAAAATATTTTAAGGTATGGTTTTCATTGTAGCTATATACATAGTTTATTATAGATTGCTATAATAAACTATTCTCATATGTTTTGTTTTTTATTTTGATATTTATTTTTTTTTTCTTGGCCTTTCTGTTAAAGTTTTTATGGCTTCTAATTTCATATTTCAATCAAATTTTTTATTATTTTATTTTTCTCAATTTAACCCTTATTCTCTTGATTTGTTTTTTCTTTTGTTAAAGCTATTTTTCAATTCAATTTAACCCTCCAATTAAAAATTTTTGTTTGCTCTCTTATTATTATTTTTTAGATCTTTTGTGTGATTGATTCTTTTCCCTGATTTTATCTTTCAATATTTAATTTGTTAGGGATTAATTTGGTCTCGTGTGTTCTTATCGTTTTGCATTGGTTTTTTTTTAATATTAGTTTTATGATTTTCTTTATTTTTTTCCTATGGATTTATCTCGGTCTCATAACCTAGATCACGGGTTTTGCATGATTTTTTAGAATATATATTTTTTAATTTTTTTGTTTGTGTTTTATTTTTCATCTATATTTTTTTTGTTTAATACAAATGATCAAAATAAAAAATTTAATATTAGTTTTATGATTTTCTTTATTTTTTTCCTATGGATTTATCTCGGTCTCATAACCTAGATCACGGGTTTTGCATGATTTTTTAGAATATATATTTTTTAATTTTTTTGTTTGTGTTTTATTTTTCATCTATATTTTTTTTGTTTAATACAAATGATCAAAATAAAAAATATTTCTTTTTAAATAATATTTATGATGTGTTCGGCCTTGCGTATATTTTTTTAAGGTGTGGGTTTATTCGGTCAATTTCATTTGTGTTTATCTTTTAGGTCACGGGTTTTTTACAATATAAATTTATATTTTATTGATTTCAATAAACAAGTGCAGTGGATACAATAAGGTAAATATCTTATTTTATATAATTAAATATCTTGATTTATATTCATTTTTTTATTTATTTTATTTCTCTTTTGTTTATTACCAACGATATTTTTTCTTGCCTTTCTTGAAATGTACAAAGCAGTAGCTTTCGCTGACTTTCTTGAAATTTTAGAAGTAAAAACACATCTTT
>Ga0325405_1003791_pt1 | contig 15509 bp, 11 predicted proteins | sample PopdelMetagenome_21_FD_205663 | JGI IMG/M metagenome (GOLD analysis project Ga0325405, IMG submission 205663) | Populus deltoides microbial communities from Bellville, Georgia, United States - Xylem-Control-R2 | ecosystem: Host-associated > Plants > Phyllosphere > Stem > Wood/Secondary xylem... | reverse complement strand
TTAAAGTAAAGTTGTAAATAATAGACAAGATTGGAGAATCAAGTTTTTTCATGTATTTCATCTAGAAAGTGGACAAACAATGTGAGATATATACTCTTAAAAGAAAACGTGAATGAACAAGGATATAGTTGATCATTACTACCTGCTAAAAGAACTTACAGATATATGCTTCACCGTTTATAATTCCTTTTCCATTTTTTCTTTTTTAAAAAAATCTATCTCCCAAGTTTTTTTTTTTTGACTTCACACTTTAATATTTTATTAATTTTAAATTAGTTATTATGATTTATTTTTATTTTTTTCCTATAAAATTATCATAACTCTAAACAAACATCTTCGTATTTGGTCAAAACTTGATTTTTGCAAGAATTTATTTATGTTTTTGTATCATTTAATAAAAAATTGTTTTAAAAAATAAAGTTTTTAAACACAATGAATTTCATAATTCGGGTCCCGGGGTTTGCGATTTAAGCTGCGATGCTTAGATTGATTTAATATATCCCTATCTCGATATTAAAAAAATATTATCTTGAATTTTTTTAAATACAAATCATGCTTTCACCAGAGATTCAAGTTACCAGAGTCTCAAACAAACATCACAATATTTGGTTGATACTTAATAAGAGTCTATTTTTGTTAATATATCATTAAGTAAAAGATAGTTTTTTAAAATAAAATTATTAACTCAGTAGAGTCCATGATCTGGATCACGGGGTTAGCAGGTTAAGCTGTAAAGCTCGGGTTGATCTAATTTGTTACCGTCTTAATATTAAAAAAATATCATCTTGAATTTTTTTTATAATCAAATCATATTTTTTTATCGGTTATCTATATTATTTTTTAACTCATCAGATCAATTAAGTCATATTAAAACAACTCTCGTATGATTTAATTTTAAATTTAAATTTAAATTGTATAAAAAAATCAAGTTAAGAATTTTTAAAACTAACTTGCTAGATGGGATAAATTATTATTTTTATCCAATCCCCATCATAACTCAGTGGTCAAACTAGTTTAGTTGCCAAACTCACTTGGCACCATCCATCTCTACGAGTAGTACTGAAAAAAAAAAAAACTAGCTGTTTATGATATTTTTTTTTCTGGTCGATGAATTTTGTACCAGCTAGCCTGTGAGATTTTGTGGCAGGATTTGCTTGTAAGTTTACTAGTGAAAATGAAAAGTTTCCCCTCATAGAAAAGGTATTTTTTTTTTATCTGGATAGAAAAGTTTATTACAGTCCCAGTTTCGTGTAGCATTATTTCTTATTATAAAGAAATTCTTGGCTTTTATGTGGTCATGGTTTTGGAAGATGAGCAATAAAATGAAGTTTGGGCAATCATTTGAAAATGCACAAGAGTGGAAAAAATTCAAAAGGAATCTTAAAAAAAAAGGAAAAATAAAGATAATTATTATTAAAATATCATATAAACCTAAAAATTTTAAAACCTTATCAAATAATTATTTTAATCTACAAACCTAAGTTATTGTTATCTTTCGATTGTGTTATATATTAACACAGATAGAAAAAATCATATTTTTAAGACCCAACCTGGTGGCCGGCCCGGTCCAAGGCTCAGGTTTCTGGTTTTGACAGGGTCACCGGGTCGGCCAGGTCAGTTTTTTTAAATCAAAACGACATCGTTTTAGTAAAAAAAAACAAAGCAAAAGTCAATGGGTTTGCAACCAGGCCTTGATCGGATCTTGCTGGGTCAACCGGGCCGTCGGGTCACACCGGGTTTTTTATTTCCCTGTTTTTTCTTCAACCCGGCCCGGTTTCAGCCCCGGATCGGCTGGGTTTTTGGTTTGTTTCAAAACTATTCCGTATACGTACATGTATTTATAAATGTAAAAAACAAAAGAAAGACAATAAAAATACATATTATAAAATTCTTACAAAGAGTCACTGTATATAAATGTATTTATAAAAAACAAAAGAAAGACAATAAAAATACATATTATAAAATTCTTACATAGAGTCATTGCATATAAATGTTAATTCAAAATTTTATTATTAAATATTTTTTTTCAAGTAATCTTATCTTGAAGTTTACAATTCTTTAAATATATTTGACTTAAACAAACTAAAAAAAATCCAAAAAAAAAACCTCAAAAATAAATTTATACTATTCCTTAATACACATCAAGTATACGGAAATCATGACTTAATTTCACGAGATAAGATCGCACCAGCTAGCGTCTTCATTGAGACATATATCTCGGCTCGGTGATTTTCCAATTTTAAGGTTGCAAGTTAACAACTGACTGAAATAGGTCGGACATTTCATGAAATGAGATTACGAAAACTATTCGAATCTTCCTGTCTACCAAAAGATGAGCTTATGAGACTGCTATTACACCCTCCCTACAGTATACATACATGTACGTGTGCGACCGAACTAGGATTTCAAAAGGAAAAAAAAAAAAATCCAAACTTTGACTTGGTGGATAATTAGCATGACGCAAAACAATATCATTTTTTATAATTTGGATGTGAGCGAAACTGCATGCGTTAGATTAATGCACGTTGAGCTAACGTTTGAATCAAGTATCTGCAACCTAGCTATCAAGTAGAAAAAATACTCTTGGAATATCTCCTTTACTTGTTAGATCTGAGCAAGAAAGAGAACTTAGTCGTAATCTATTAAATGCCATCTGACATTAACCAATAGTAGGAGATGAATATCTTAAAGCTAGCTAGCTTCATGTAGCAGCAGCTTGAACAAGTCAATCATGAAAGAATCGATGAACAAATGAGTTGGTGGTCTGGTGGATCAACCTCACCCAGATTCATGTTTAGATTTTATTTCCATTCCATTTTCTTCCTGTTTTTTACCTTTTACTTTTCACGCGCAATATAGATCACTGGAAAAGTCTCGAGCAATCAGCCTGAACAGAGTTAATCCCGTCAAGGGTCATGGGCGGCATTCATGGCCTTTAATTGACACTCCTAGAGTCTTGTTTTCATCAATGGCGTAAGTCTTGATAGGTTCGTTCCATGGACAAAAGGTATCTACGAAATGTCTAGATTAAAACGAAGTTGCCACAAGCAATGTTCCTAAATAGTCAACTTTCTCAGATCACCAAACACTGCCAACTTCTACAACACTCGCCGACATTAAAGAAACCTTCTTTGACAATTATCTTGGTTGGTCCAACCCCCATATCTCAACCTGGCTAACATTCCCACTTCAAAGCTGCCTCCTTTCTACTTTACATGCATGCACCTCCTGCAGAAAATTAAGCTCAGAAAATGGCATCTTGTTTCCAGCAACCAAGTGTTGAGGAAGACTCGGTGATATTCTTCTCAACTTCTAATTCCCCAGAGGAATACTCCACCAGCCCCTCCTCTTCTTTCAATCCCTCACCACCGCCACAACCTCATCAACATTCACGAATATATTTTGAACTTTCTGTAAGAAATCTTTCCTATACCATCTGTCGTAACAGGCCAGTATGCACTTCATTTTCTCACTTGATGCAAAAGCCTAAGCCCATCAACATACTTAAATCAGTTTCTTTTGATGCGAGAGGCTCTGAAATTCTAGCCGTGGTTGGTCCAAGTGGCACCGGAAAATCAAGTCTTCTTCGGATCATATCAGGCAGAGTCAAAGATAAGGATTTTGATCCAAAGAGCGTGTTAATAAATGGTCGCTGCATGGCTAGTACAGCTCAGTTGAGGAAGATATGTGGATTTGTCACACAGGAGGATAATTTGCTTCCTTTACTGACCGTGAAGGAAACACTTATGTTCAGTGCCAAGTTCAGGCTCAAAGAAAAGAGTTCAAAAGAGAGAGAAGAGAGGGTGGAGAGCTTGATGCGTGAGCTTGGCCTTTTCCATGTTGCAAATAGTTTTGTTGGTGATGAAGAGAATAGAGGGATATCTGGTGGAGAAAGAAAGAGGGTGTCAATTGGGGTTGACATGATTCATGATCCACCAATTCTACTCCTTGATGAACCAACTTCAGGCCTAGACAGCACTTCAGCACTTCAAGTGATCGAGCTGCTTTCATCAATGGCAAAAGCAAAGCAAAGGACAGTGGTGTTATCTATCCATCAACCAAGCTATCGAATTCTTCAGTACATTCCCAATTTCTTAATCCTGTCTCGTGGTTCGGTTGTGCATAATGGCAGCCTGGAATCACTTGAGGAAACCATAACCAAGTTGGGATTCCAAATTCCAATGCAGTTGAATGCTCTGGAGTTTGCAATGGAAATTATCAATACATTAGAAGATGCAAAATCCAAAATGTACATGCCTGTTCTAGAAAATGAACCATATTCCAACTCAATTTGGCCCCAAGAAGAAATTGTCCAAATCCAACAAGGTTCTGAAACCAAATACTCAGGCTTTTGTTCCTTCTTCAATTTGTCTGAAATTATATTTCTCTGCTCAAGATTTTGGAAGGTCATTTATAGAACAAAGCAGCTATTCTTGGCAAGAACAATGCAAGCTATTGTTGGAGGCTTTGGGCTAGCCAGTGTATATATCAAGGTGAGGAAGGATGAAGGAGGGGTTGCTGAACGATTAGGCCTATTTGCTTTCAGTCTTAGTTTTCTCCTTTCTTCAACAGTGGAAGCTCTTCCAATATACCTTCAGGAGCGGCGTGTTCTGATGAAGGAATCTTCAAGAGGAGCCTATAATATCTCCTCCTACATGATTGCCAACACCATTGTCTTTCTGCCTTTCTTGTTCGCTGTGGCTATGCTTTTCTCCATCCCTGTGTACTGGATTGTGGGGCTTAATCCTTCCATCGCTGCCTTTGCATTCTTCGTATTTGTGGTCTGGCTTATTGTCCTGATGGCTAGTTCTCTAGTGCTTTTCCTAAGTGCAGTCTCCCCTGACTTCATTTCAGGAAATTCTCTCATCTGCACAGTGCTTGGAGCATTCTTTCTCTTCTCTGGATACTTCATTCCGAAAGAGAACATCCCCAAATATTGGCTGTTCATGTACTATGTTTCCCTCTACAGGTATCCATTGGATTCGCTGCTTACAAATGAGTATTGGAGTGTGAGAAATGAGTGTTTCTCTTGGCAGGGTCAGGATCATTCCAAGTGTGTGCTTACAGGAAATGATGTCTTGAAGAGTAGAGGACTTGACAAGGATACTAGGTGGATAAATGTGGGAATCATGTTTGGTTTCTTTGTTTTCTATCGCGTGCTTTGTTGGATAATTCTTGCTAGAAGGGCTTCAAAAACAACAATATGAGATTGTAGAAATTCTGACATAAACATGAAATATTCACTTCAGAATTACATTTTATAAGGATTAATTGCGCCACCAGGGGCATAAGATATTTTCCTCCATTTATGGATGTTTTGCTCTCTGTTTCTGCTCTGGATACTGATGATTGAACTGTAGTTAAACAATTAAAGACTATAAATATAAGGTTTATTAAACAAATAATGGCAGTTGGAAAGGTAAACAGGAACCAAAAATCAACTCCTAGCCTGTAATGAGTTAAGGTGTGAAGTATTTTTATTCCGTCATTGATCTGCAACGGCAGAGTCGTCAACAATTTAGGCTTGTGTGATGTTTGATTCAACAAGAGAACGCAATTCTTGTAGATCATTAATGTAGATAAGCTCTCTGCAATCCCTTGGACAATTTCTCTAGAGATTCGCAACGGTGTACCCCGCTTGGAAGAGCTCTTAATCTCAAATTCCAAACTATCAATTTCTTCAAAGAATATTTCAATTCTCGGAAATCGCCATGAATTGAGATCAACTCATGGCAATAAATTATATCCAATTCCACCAAAGCTGTGCAGTGTTGTACGCTTGGAATGGACGCCAGCTTTTTCTACAATCTCGTATCCTTAAAAACTGAAGAGACGTGAAGCCAAGAAATTCACCAGATATGAATATCTCTGTTCATCACAGTCTTCAATTTCAAAATTTACAAGATTGCATGCATGGCATATCCACCAGAATTCACAGCAACCAACTCCCGTCTCCCTTTAGGTTCATTAGGTAGACCCACATAATTAGGAAGAACACAAGTTTTTTCGGAATCTGATAGTGGGGCAGTCCGGAAATCATCTGTGATCTTTTTCTTCTTATAACCTAGAGCGTCTCCAAAAGAGTCATCAAACAATTCATGAGGGCCTAAGATCTTTTTCCTGTTGAATAATACGTGGGCATCAGGCCTCAACCAAAATTGCGCGTAACTGGAAACAAAAAAAGAGAGGGAGAACAGAAAGAGGCTTGAACACAAGTTGATGATTTCTCAAAATGAAAAAAAAAAAAAAATTGTCTCGTTATGATACAACTCTAAAATGATGTTGCGAAATATTGAGTCCACGTCATGGCTGTGATATTAGTATTGTTTTGTGAAATTAAATATGTTAAATTTTTTCATAATGAATTATTGTATTATATCGTGAGTAAAATTATTTGATAATCTATTATTATACTGTTTGGATTAAAATTATCATCAAGAATATATTTTCAGCTATTTAAAAAATGATTTTTTTAGAAAACACATAAATATCATAAACAACACAAATAATTTTTTTTATACAAATCAAATTAAAGAAAACTTAAAAGATTTGTGGATTCTATTATAGCTCTCCTCTTATTTCATTGTTCCCTAAAACTTAAACGCTCTGTTATTTTTTTTTATCAGTTCTTTGATAATATTCTAGCTATTAGGGTGGTTGTTAATTTTATAAATATTTATTTAATTTTATTATTTGCATCAGATTGAAAGTTAGAGACCAAAATTAAAAAAAAAAAGACAAACCCATTATTAAAAAAAAAACACTCCCTCCATTTTTTATGCTAAATTTTACTTTGGGGTCTTGTCAAATCTTTTTTTTATATCCTTTTAGTTTAAGGATTATTTTTTTTAGTTTAAATCTTTATTTTATTTTTATTTTAATCAGTAGTTTCAGAGAGAGAAGAGAGAATCATTTAAAAACTACAAAATAAATAAATTAATTATTAATTGATACCATTTTAGCCATAAATAAAAATTATTCTTGATGTTTAATAGATTCTATTTGATAAAAGTAAATCTACATTTTACCTATTTAATTTTTTTAAAATTAGATGCCCACCCAATTTACAAAGAATAAAAGATTAGGCGCGTGGACTTAAGCAACCTAACCCACACATTTAGTTTTATTTTTAAAGGCCCAAGCGTTGGCCACCTAAGCTAGCTTGACCTGTTTTTTTCTTTTTGTTTGCTAAAACTTGTGTCATTTTTAAATTAATTAAAAATATATATTGTATATTATTTTATTAAATTCTTAAAATAATTATAAATACATTTAGATATTATTTTATTTGGCACCGTTGGATTTCTTATTGTGTTTTCCAAAAGGCTCATTGTAGAAAAAAATAATAATTAGAAACTGTTTTTTTTGTTCAACCTATCATTATCATTTTTTTTTCTAGCTTATTCAGTTTCTTTACTATAATCTTTGAGTTTTGCTATCATAAAATTAAAAAAAAATTAAAAAATTATTAAACCCAGGAAACTCATGAATCAAGTCACCTCTCTTATTGTTACCCAAACCCTTTTTTTCCCGTAAAATCCCAGATCGCCTAGTTATGGCCTAACATCTGTGATGGTTTCGGAAAAACACCATAAACTCATCAATTTCGAGGGACCGTCCTCACCGCGGCAATTTACATGTTGCTTTCCTGGGATGGAACCGAAAAAAAAGTACAGTAAATTGACTACTTTGGACAGCATTCATTTTCTAAAAAAAAAAAAAAAACGGTAATAAAGCAGTTTCTGAACAGTTATTCAACGTTTAAGAGTGTGTTTTTTTTTAATTTTTAAAAAATTATTTTTGATATGAACTATCAGAAAATATAAAAAAATAATTTTAAATATAAAAAATACAATTTTAAGCATGTTTTCAATAAAAAAAAACTATTTAAAACTTGCAGTATTGCTTAAGATGGAATTAAAAGTCTCGAACCCAAGTCTTTGTTCTTCCATGCCACAAACTAACTGGGAACCTGTGATCATGACGTGTTAGGATGCTACAACGCAAGGGCCAAGAAGACCCTTTCAAGCCCGAATCTTAATAGTCCTTTTTATTTTGATCAGGTACCAAAAAGGTTGTTGCTTGATTTATAGCTTGTAAGAATTTATGACTATAATATCTCATGCTGAGCCCTCTACATAAATTTGATTGGTCGAAATCAACGCCCCCAGTCGGTAGAGGTCATTTTCAACTCGAAAACGCCATTCATGGCCTCGAGACAAATCTTAAACTTTGCACTCACGAGAGCAGGGCTCTGCGATCTCGAAACCCCTCTTGTTTATCTTGAGAAAAGGGACACCTGGCCTCCGAATTCATTATCCTTGTGCTAGGCTGCTAGCTGATGATCCTTCTATCCAATTATTCTTCCATCTTTATATTATGAATGGAGTGGCTTTTGCTTTACAACAAAATTAGGGTTCGAATACGACTGAGACAAATTTAAATGCGCTAATTAAAAATTAGAAAAAAATTTATTTAGGGCAGTGCTTGTAGGGTTGAGGGAATTGTTTTTTAAAGTATTGTTTTGTTTGTAAATACATAAAAATAATATTTTATTTTATTTTATTTTTTAAAATTTATTTTGACAAAATAGTGTATTAAAATAATCTAAAAATATAAATAAAATTAATTTCAAAATCTTATAAAATAGTAAAATACGGTAAACACGAACTAAATCCAAATGCTCGCCGCCTCCTTAAATCCAACCATAGCCACGTCAGCTTCCACCTAATTAATTGATGGGCAAGTATTAAAAACGCCATTATTTTTATTCTTTAATACTCACAATAAACTAATTAATTTATTAAGCATTCAGTGACCTTTAACTCTCTCAGTTTCGCTGGTTGTCAACCAAACCTTCTCGCGTTATTCATTTAGCAAAGAGTTGACAAAACCCAAAATCTCCTCTTTTGCTCCTCTTTGATCAGGTAAACAAAAAGGAAAAACCCTTTAACAGATCTGTGTATTTTTATTTATTTATTTTGATGAGCATGAGCTCTGATTCTTGCATGGATTTTCATTTTTTGACGTCTGGGTTTTGTTTTTGCATTAGAGTTATCATTGTTTGACACCAAGACTTATGCTTTCTTTTTTGGTTTATTGTTTAAGCTCTGTTTGATAATGAGAACAGGGTGGTATATCTGTGTTATATTATTGACTCGTTGTTTTTTGTTTAATTGTTATTATAATGCAGATTGGTTCATGGCTTTTTATTTAAGTCTGTGATTGACCCCTTGGATGTTTTGAAAAGATAGTGGGGTTTTAGCTGGTGAAATTGTGTGTTGGAGATGTGAATTGGAGTAGTTTAAATATGTTAATATCTGGATTTGTATTTAAATGCTATTGTAGATAGCATAATTGAGGTTTGATTGACCTTGTGAAGTGTGAAGAGAGTTGGAGTTTAGTTTCTGTGTATTGGGGGGGTTCAAGATGATTGGGAGAAAAAATATGGGGCGAGCGTCGCCATTGCTATTGGTGCTTTTGGCACTAGGGTTTTTCTTTGCCACGTATAACTTGTTGACTTTGGTAATACAATATAAGGATTCTAGTACAGGACTTGGATCAGGGATTTCTGATCCTGTTACAGGGATGCCAGCCAATTCTTGGAAACTAGGGAAGTCAAATTTGAAATTCCATGTTGCTCTTACGGCTACTGATGCTCCTTATAGTCAATGGCAATGCCGGGTTATGTATTATTGGTATAAGAAAATGAAAAGCATGCCAGGATCAGACATGGGAAAGTTCACTCGAGTTTTGCATTCGGGGAAAGGTGATCATTTGATGGATGAGATTCCAACTTTTATTGTTGATCCTCTTCCAGACGGCCTAGATCGGGTGAGATTTTCTGTTTTCACTTTTGCTTTTGCTTATATTTATTCACCGGCTTTTATTCTGTTACATGTTGATTTCCAAGTTAAAATTATCGTGAACTTGAATTTGCTTTGGGAAATTTATAGGTCTCAGATGTTTTTATTTTATTTTGCTTCTAGGCTTACATATTGTAGTATTGTGAATTTAAATTGTTCTTGGTAATTTATAAAGAGATCCAGGAGGTGTTCTGTGCATCAATAGCATGAATTATATTGAGTCGATTTTCATTTTATTCTGTTATATCTCTGGGGCATGCCATCAAACTTGACATTTCTTATGCAACGTTGTTTTAGATTGACTTCTGTGAGCAGTGATGCAGACTCTTAATATGTTTCCCAGCCAAATCGCTGCCTTTTCCAAATCTTAGAGGAAAGCAGTCACTGCTCATGGTTTACTGCTATCAGTAATTAGTTAATTACATAATTTGCTCATATGGCCATTTCATGCTCTATCCAGGGATATATTGTCTTGAATAGACCATGGGCTTTTGTGCAATGGCTGGAAAAGGCAACAATTGAGGAAGAGTAAGTTCTTAAAGTTATGGTCCTCTTTTTCTTCTTTTTTTCTTGCTTTTGCTTTATGACATCTGACAATCGGTGATTATAAGACTGATGCAGAAGCACTTTGTGATAAAAACAGATACATTCTAATGGCAGAGCCTGACCACATATTTGCAAATCCTTTGCCTAACTTGGCACATGGAGATAATCCAGCAGGGTTTCCATTTTTCTATATTAAACCAACTGAACATGAGAAAATTGTTAGAAAGTTTTATCCTGAGGAGAAGGGTCCTGTGACAGATGTTGATCCAATTGGCAATTCCCCTGTAATAATAAAAAAGGTACAACTCTTATTGCAATTGCAGCCAGTTTAAACCAATTGAACTTCTGAGAATTTTTTGCGTTTCCATGTTTGTTATCAGAATCCCAATATTGTGGGAATATAATTTGAAATTCAGTTAGAAACCCATAGTGCTAATCAATTGTTTATACAAAGCACCACTGTCCTTGTTGTCAGAATATCACTATTATCATGGCCATTGAGATGGACTATTTGCGTTTACTTGAAACAATATTTCTGTATTAACATTGGATGAACTACCTGTATCTTTACAGTCCCTGCTGGAGGAAATTTCGCCAACATGGGTGAATGTTTCGTTAAGAATGAAAGATGACCCGGAGACTGATAAGGCATTTGGTTGGGTGCTAGAGATGTGAGTAATATATAATAGGATTCTTTCTATTTTGCTAATGAAATTTAATTCTTGAATGGTTGGAATACTTCAATGTTGCTCACATGTCTCTGTTGATATAAGGTATGCCTATGCTGTAGCATCAGCATTGCATGGTGTACGGCATATACTTCGTAAAGACTTTATGCTACAGGTATCTATGGCATATGCTAATGCTTCTTGTATCTCTATATTTTGTGAAGTCACTTTTAAAGAGTTACCTATATCCATTTATGTTTCAGCCTCCATGGGATTTGGAAGTTGGTAAGAGATTTATCATCCACTATACTTATGGATGCGACTATAATATGAAGGTAAAGAGAGGGATCTCTCTCACTCTCTCATATTTATTCTTATCTTCTCTGATTTTGATGTTTTAACTTTATTCTTCACCTTCTATTTCTGTTTGTTTGTTTTTGACAAGTAGTTTCATAAACAACCGATATTTGATTCTTAGTTTGTTTCCCATAATTTGTTAATTTTTCAGGGAGAATTAACATATGGAAAGATTGGAGAATGGCGGTTTGACAAGAGATCCTATCTCAGTGGTCCTCCACCAAAGAACCTCACCCTGCCCCCACCAGGAGTTCCTGAAAGCGTGGTATGATCACAACTAGATTTTTTTACAAGGGACAATTGGGGAAATCATATTATACAGATGTCAAAAAATTCATGTTTGATGAGTGGGCTTAGAGGAAAAATATTAAAATTAAGTCTACCTGGAACTATAATACACAGTACTTGTGGATAAAACTTGCTATATTTTGATAAAGGTTGTAATAAGTTGGCCAAGTTCAACTTTCTCAAAATGGCCCTCACACAGACGCAATTATTTGTTTACTTGCTATAATGGGGATGCTTGAATGCATGGGTTGAACTTGTTTTTCAAGGAGTATATACGAATTAGTAGCCAACTGGGCTTTATCCATGCACTGGATATGTACAAGAGAATCGCCATCCCTGTACAGAAGGAAAAAAATTAAATAATGAGTTGATAATTTGTAGAAGGCGTTACTGCAGCGTCCATGATGATTTCCCTGAAAAGCTGCATATAATAAACTATTTGATGCATCGATTGGAATAGTTTGCATCAACCATTTATTTTGTCAAGGTTTTGGTTCGTATCTAACCATATGTAATATCAACTTGGCATGCTAACCATCCTGATCACTTGCAATGTGAAACTTTCTGTCTATGTTATTATGTAGTATAGAGCAAAAGCCTTGTTTGGTCTCCATGCAACACAATCAAAAACTACATGGACCTAACATCCTAGGTGAAAAGAAACCAAAACATACATACATTAAGTTTATCAAGCATTCTTGGGCTCTGATGTCATCCTTATCCGGTGTGAAATAAAGGGTTCTGTTATATATACTGTTTTTCGTAGTCACTTATCCCACGGGAACTGATAGTTAAGATGGTGATTCATATCTGGATTACAAGTCATTATACTTTATTTTCATTTGCATGAAACATAGACCACGGATGCGAAGGCACTTTATTTGCTCCCTGTCTCTCTCATTGAGTTAATAATCCATTCATCATGATTCTCTGCAGGTGAGACTTGTAAAGATGGTGAATGAGGCTACAGCTAACATTCCAGGCTGGGACTCATTGAACAGTGGCTGAGATCTATATGTGGATCATGAGCACATTGATTCGTGGTTCAGTGTAATGTCCTCCAGAAGAGATTCACTCATACGATCTACTCAGTAACAAAATAGTGGTATATGAAAATAGGAATGCCTTCACAAAAGAGGGATCTTTGGTTAGTGACACTTTGTGAATTAATCAAGGACTCTGAATTCTTTTTGTACACATATCTGCTACACTTGAGATAGTGCTGAGTTAATTTTGAATATTTCAGACCTGTAAATTGAGACTTTCTTGCCTTCACAGTTTGTGATGCTCTTTGCTGTTTATGAAACAATGGTGAAGAGAGTTGTCTTGTGCTAAACCGTGGCTGAAAGTCAGTGGGCAGGTTAATTTGATGGACAATACTCTGAGATAACTAAAAGCATATGTCTAACCATGAAGAGTGCGCCTGACTTTGGAGGTGTGAGATTTAGTGGTTCTGTGTTTCTCCAGGCTGGCATGGTTTAAGTGAACCCCATAGAGCTCTTATTCTGCAAGCCTTAGGTTTCAATCGCATGAGTCCTGGACTGAGGATTAAAATTTCAAACCATCTCCATGGCTATCCAATTGCGTTTTGTTAATGTGTCGGCACCGATTAAAATTTTTATGGGTTTGTAAGGGTAATGGATTTTTTTTCTGTGATCTTCTAGTATTCCTGAGCTCAATTGCATTATAAAACACTATCAGTAGAGTAAGAAAAGGAGGATTTCTTTTTTCTTTTTTCTTTTTTCTTTTTTCTTTTTTCTTTTTTAGCTGTGGATACAATAGCTAATGTTGCCTTGTATGTAACGAAGATCTTCATGGTTGACTGGTTGGTTTGGATGGTCTTGTAGTGAGGGAGGGCCTCATTTGAACAATTTGTTCTTCATCGACTCCCATGCTTTTAGCATAAAGTCCTGCTTCGAAGAATCGTTTCAGTGCATCCTCCATGTAATCATTACCTTGCTTGACTGTCATTTCCTTCCCTATTTTGTCAGGGTAACTCGTCAAAATATGATCTCCTTTTAGCACAGCAGCAAGCTGTAGTAGCTCCTGCTGGAATTCAGTAAGCTTGGCATCTTCATTGGGCTCGCTCTTCCTGACCTGAGTTGGAGTTGGTAGTTGCACTATTCAGAAGAGAGGATGAGAACATAAACAGTTATCAAAAAGCTAAAGAATTCAGCTTGGAAAACGAGTTAGGTGACTGACCTGGGCAATCAGTTCTGGGCTCAGTCCGAGTCTGTAAGATTCCTTCAAAGGTACCCGCCCATTCATCCCTCCTTGTCAAGAAAGGAGAGGGCAAGTTGAAGAGCTTCTTCACCGTCGCAGGAATGGATGAGTGTTCGTATTCTGATGTTGAAAATGGTGACCCATTGGGTCCATGGACAACTGCATCACCAAGCCGAAGTAACATATATCAATTTTTGGTTAATTTTTTCATTTGTCAATAATCAGCAAAAGCAGTGCATGATGATGCTATACATTGACAATGGTCATGCCTTCCATTCAAAAAACTCACCCTCGAGATCTTGAGTTATCAGAAAACAACATCAATCGCTACAAAATGATCATAATCATAGGAACTGCCTCTGATACTAACGTTATGCTAAGAAGCTTGAAATTTCGGTCTATTTTTCGTTCGAGTCCCAGTACTTTTGGTTTTACCACGGGCCCACAATATGATCGACTCAATCTCGAAAAGTAAACTAGAAAAGCATGATTGATGAAGATCCGTGCTCATGTTAGGCTACCTGTTGGCTTAGTTAGTGTTACATATTCCTCTATCTCTTGCACGCAAAACCTTTTTTAGCAACAAAGTAGAAATCCACTACCTTTCCGCTCTTTCTTTCAACTACATGCAACTTTTAAGACGGTGTCATAAAAGAACTTGCACCCAGTTTTCCCAAAGTTTCTGTCCGAACGGGAAAGGACTCAACGACACCCTAACCACCCCATGATTAATTTCCTCGCATGTTTCGTTGGTTGAGAAAAAGAAGAGAAGTGACAAATTGGCAACTCTACTTTTTGCTAGCCTGATTTTCATCCACAAGGGTTTCGTTTCACATTGTATATACATTGACAATGGATGAGTACTAAAAACACGAGAGAAGTGGAAGGTCACCTGTTCTCTTTTCGTATCAAAAGCAGTGTGAAATAGGTAGCATATCTTGCACATAAACTACAGTTAGTCGTACGTAAAGGTGATGCTGAGAGTAACATTCAAGTAAAGTTAGCCATTAATCATACATGATAATGCTAGGAATATAATGCCCACGATGATATTATCCTGTTCGGTAAGCTAAAATCCCTAAAAAAGAAAATAGAGAGAGAGATGGTTGAAATTTGAAAGTGATATGCTACTTACCAGTTCCCTTCTCTATCCAAGGTGAGACCACGATTGTAGGAACTCTAACCCCAAGTCTATCAAACTTGAACAAAAATGGCTCAGGTCCCACAATCCCATCGGGACTAGGGACCCCACTCACAGGTGTAGCCACATGATCATAGAACCCACCATGCTCGTCATATGTGATTACCAATAGAGTTTCGTTCCATTGTGGACTTGCCCTTAGTGTCTCGTACACCTGCAATATTGACAATCACAAGAACATCTTTGACAATTTGAAAAAGAGAAGTAAAGTAAACATACGTTTTAAGAGAAACTATAGCTCAGAACAATCCCAATAATGAGGTAGACTCTCTAATGAAAGATTAATTAAAGCAATCTTTGCATACTTGTGATCATGTGTGTATGAACTATATGAAAACGTACGAATGACTTCAATATATA
>Ga0325405_1003790_pt1 | contig 15510 bp, 8 predicted proteins | sample PopdelMetagenome_21_FD_205663 | JGI IMG/M metagenome (GOLD analysis project Ga0325405, IMG submission 205663) | Populus deltoides microbial communities from Bellville, Georgia, United States - Xylem-Control-R2 | ecosystem: Host-associated > Plants > Phyllosphere > Stem > Wood/Secondary xylem... | reverse complement strand
TGTCTTGTTATTGATAATTATTTTGTATCTTGTGGTTGGAAAGAATGTATAATTTTTTATTTTATTGTTGGATTAAATTAAAAATATTTTAATTTTAATATTTGTTTTGAATATTGAAGGTTGTTCCTCGTTAATTTCTTGTAAAAGTTTTACTAAATGCACAGAAATAAATAAGTCTTATGTGACAATTTTCTCATAATCCCCCCCCCCCCCCAACTTGATAGAAAAGTCAAGAGAAAAATATAGATCAAGATATTTGGTCTCATAACAAGGGTCATGTACCTAGTTGTGTTTATTTGTTTGAATAAATTCTTTATTTAATCAAATAATTATCTGTGCCATTAAAACTTTTTTAAAAAATCATCAACGATAACTATAGACTAAACTAAAAAAAATAGAGTTAGATGTAGTTCAAGATATTTGATCTCACCACATGGGTCATGTATCCAGTTTTGTCTAATATCTTTGTTTCTTAGAATAAAATCAAAGAAAAACATATTATGTAAGGCTACACATATTAAAAAATAATATAATTTTATGTTAAAATCAAGTAAAAAATTAGTGATATTTAACCAAAAAATAAATTGAAAAGTTGAGAGATAGATGTGGCTCTAAACATCTAATCTCGAAACTTGGGCAATAAACTTGATTGTATTGACTTTTTGTATCTAGTAATATTTTGTTATTGGAATAAATGTTTTATTTAATTAAATAATAATAATAAAATATGCATAGAAGAGCAATTGAGTAAAATTAAAGGGAAATAAATTTAAGTGAGGCAAAAAATAAAGAATCTCTCCTAACATAAAAAATAATAATAAAATATGATGCAAACCTCGTGATCACGTAGTCATGTAACTCACACGCAAATACACCAATTCCCGGAAAGCCAAGTAAATCAAGTTTGATAGGAGTGTGACACAAAGATAATTTGTACCTAGACACCAGCACTATCGGAAACGGAAAACCCTCACCCAACGAATATTGATTCGGGAATGAGAAGTATAAGAATGACGCCACGAAAATAGTTGTTCTTCGATAAGTCGTTTTTCAGTTCTTTAGAGAACCATAGAAAGGAGATTATCTCACCAATACACACACAAAGTGCTGCAAATAAGAAGTTTTATTAATCTGAATTATCTAACTTTACATGTCTGATTATGTCCTTATTTATAGTGACTCCAAACTAAAATAAACCCTAATGGACCCTTTATGTGGACTTATATGATGCCCACTTACAATTAAACCCAAATAATATAAATAAACCCTAAACTAAAAAGAAAATAATAATAACAATAATAAATATGAATTTAATATCCTAAATATGATAGGATTAGATTTGTTGCCCTTTAGAAGTCCCAGATAGACTAGGAAATCTGATCTGAAGGTAGAATTTATTTTGAAGTCTTTTTTTTTTATAGCTAGGATGAATAAGGAATCCTTATAAGAAAAAGATTCTGAAATAATTATGAATTCTTGCCACACTTGGAAACTATATTGCAGCCCATTAAAGATCTTTATAGAATTAGTAGATTTCCAAAATAAGCTGCCACATCTTTTTAGGAAAATAATCATAGCCAAATAAGAAGTCCACAAGTCAAAATGAAGTAAATAACAAAATTCGTACAGTCTTTGTTGACCCGTATTGAGATGCATTCCCGAACTCTGATTGACCTAATATTTTAACCCAAGGTAGGAAAACATGTTAGGAGATTTCACGTAAAATTTCAACGCAATCCAACGGTCGGATTGAGAATTATGACTGTTGTTGTAAAACTGGATAGTTGCACATTTTACGTCAGAATTCGAATTTGACCTTATCTGGATCGTATCAAAATGTTACCTATAAAATAAGTAGAAAGTAAATCATATTATATCAAAAATCATTATAAAACTTTGTTAAAAATTTATTAAAATTAAAAAAAGGCCTAGGGGCATGCATTTTTTAGCCTACGCTTATGCGCTTGGGCTAATTTTTTTTTTAATTTGTTAATTAAGGGATGGGCAACCCTAGTGTTTTTTGAAAAAAAAAAAAACTAAGCAGGCAAGAAGTCACCTACTAAAGCAAATAATGCTTCATCTACTTTACTCTAGATTCCTGCCACTATAGTGGTCGGAAAATCTGGGTCGATGATGTTTTGACATAAAAACCCATTTTCAATTCATTTTGACCTAAAACACCTACATAATGCCCTCAACACCTTTATAAACCTATAAATGGCCTAAAAACCCAAAAATACACCAAAAAACTTAAAATCAATTCGAAATAAAAAAATTCTAAAGCTCAGATTAAACATCTTCATCAAAGTTAAGATAAAAAAATACCTAGGATATACTCCCTTCATTTGTAAGCAATTGGTATTAAAATCGATTTTTTTGTGTGGTTAAAATAGTATAAACTAAAACTTTCTCTCTCTACTACAAGAATTTAACCACTTTCTTTCTCCTCTCTCATACAAAAACTGAAAAAAATAGTAAAAATAAAGTTTTGGGCCAAAATGGAATTGTAAAAAAAATATGTTGATTGAAAGTTTATAATTTGAAAATTATGAGGACCAAAGTGTACTTTTTGACTAAATTTTGAAAGGACCACCAATTTTCACTTTTTTTTTCTCTCTCGTCCTCATTCTTTCAATCCGGTCTTTGTTCAACATATTTGAATCCATTATTATTTAATTTGGCTTCAAAAAGAGGTAATCGCCTGAAAAAAAAAGTTTGAGGACCAAAATAAAAAAATAGAAATTTTTGAACCGTGAGTCCACAATGAAATGTGAGATGGAGAAAAATGTTTTGGCTACAGTAAAATAACCATACGATTTAGTGTTTTCTACTAGCCATTTGACTTGCTCTTCCAACATGTGTTTTATAGTAAATTACAAAACAAAAGGTTGAGCTAACTGAAGTTAACTTTTCAAACCCGTGATTCAGGTCATGCAACCCATTTAATAATATGCCAACTAGTTGCATGAAAAGTTTCTTTACATCAAACGACAAATTTTAAAAAATAAAGATAAAAATAAGGGTTGTGTTTGAGATTGAAATAAAAAGCAACCCTGATTTCATTAAATACTGATAATGAAAAGAAGATTTTTTTATTTTTTAAAGTAAAATAAAAAACACTTTTTAAAGAAACAAACAAGAGATGAAAATGATGTGTGTGTGTGTGTGTGTTTTTAAGAGGTTAAAAACACATTAAATAAAAAAAATCAGGGGATGATCCTACCCATGTGCTTGGCCCATAAAAAGCCATGGATCACATATAAAGCCCATAAAAATAATGGATGTTTTGTCCAAAAATTTATTTTTCAACCATTTTAATAAAAAAAAACCCTAAAAAAACCTTTAAAATTCAAAAAAGAATATTCCAAAAACACCTCCAAAAAGATCCAAAAAAAAAAAACAAATTTGGGGAAATTTTTTTCTCTTTATCGCAAATTACTTTAACAAGCAAGATTAAAGTTCAAAATCATCACCATCGAACCCATCTTGTTAAATGAAAATTCATTGACACCAAAAAATCAAGTTTTATTGTCGAAAGGTGATTAAACCAATAATTTTATTTCTCATCGTTTCAAAATGTCATTCTCTTTACTCTTTCAAACCCAAAAACTGAAAAAAAAATAAAATAGAACACAATTGTATATGTGAAAACCAACATTTAACACATGACATTAATTGTATGTGTGAATGACGATACTTTTTATACTATTAAATATACCTAGTATCTTTATGTGGTTCATGCATTGAGTGTTAGGACCATTCATTGGAAGATTTATGGTTGTGCACTTTTACGTTTGATAAGTGCAAAATATACATATGTTTTTACTCCTTTTACACTATGCTTTTTAATGTATTTTGACCTTATTTGAGTTTATTGGAAGTTATTTTTATGAGTTTGGCATGCCTAAGATACTTTGTGAATTAATTGCTAAAAATAAGAAATTTTACATTTTATGTTTTGGACCCAGCTTCTTGTGACAGGTTTTTCACCAAGTTAGAGTTTCAAAATGAGAATGTGGGCTTGTTGTAAGTCGAAGTACACATGTCAATATTTCTAGGAAGGTATTATGGGTAAAACTCCAATCTCATTTGGACATCTAATCAGACTTGTAAACTCGGCCCAGAATCCTACTCGCAGCAGGATTCTCTGCTTTCACACTATATATTCAAATGAGAATATCTTGAGCTTTCAATATCAAAATCTGGCAATTCAAAAGCCTAAATTCACTTTTATGAATGACTCTAAGTTTGATAAAATTGTTTTGAAGACCAAAAAATGGACGTAATCTGAAGGACGAGATGAGTCTTCTCATCTGATGAGGAAACTAACGGTGCCGAGCATCGCACTTCGGCTAAGAGTTTGACATAAAAATGGTAGACCTTAGGACCTAAGAAAGGTTTAGATCAAGCCTCTAACATGCCATGAATTAAAGAATATAGTTGGAATGGTCAGATATTGCAAGAAACCAAGTCAGAAACAAAGTCTAAGTTGCAATAGAGTTGGAATTACAGCAGAGTTATGAAAACAGTAGAGTCAGTTTTTTACACAAATTCTGAGAGATTTATCCAATCTTAAGGACCAGATAAAGAAGGAACAAACTAAGTATCATGAAGACTTCTAATTAGAGAATAATCCTGAAGAAATTTGGCAAACAAGAGGGAGGATAAATAAAGCAGAACATAGCTGAAACATGGTTGAAAAAACAATCCTTTCTTCTCTGCTTTTGTAAATTTTCCACCAACTATGAACTAAACTCCTAAATTTGGTTCAAGGGGATACACACCATCTCCAATAACAAGTTGTGAGAAGTAATATTATTATCTTAATTCTTTATCTTTTGAGTTTGATGGAGAAATAGTAACATTTAATATTTTTTATCCTATGAAATATCCAGAAGACTCGGAATCTTTTTTTCATGTTGATGTAATTGAACCCATTATTCAAGATGATTATGAACATAATTTCTTGAAAGATAAGTTGAACTTCATATTACAGCATAACAAGACAGGTAGGGATGCAAGGCTGGAGAAGAATGGGGACATGAAAGAATTAATTGTGTCTTTACATTCACTACTTAAAATGCCAAACATGTTGGTTAAATCTCCTTTACAACTATCAAATTCTTATGAAAGGGTTTTATGTTTTGTTGAACAGACCCGAAGCTGGAATTGAAGTCTTTACCCAAGCATTTAAAGTGTGTGTACTTAGGAGAGGATGAAACCCTGCCAATGATTATTGTAAATGATCAAACTGAAGTCCGTGAAGAAAACTATTAAGGGTTGTCTAGCCAAAAACAATAAAGAAAGGTACTTTTGAGAGGTAACCCATATGTCACCATATCGGTTACCTCTCAAAAGTACCACAAACAATAAAGATTTTTTTTTTATTTTGTTCATTTGATTGTTTTCTATTTAATGTAGTATTATTTCTTTGATATTTTCTCAGCCAGACTCTATTCCCTCAAGTAAAAATATGGATCACATCGAAGAACATACCCAACGTTAAAGATAGACAACATTGCACAAAAAGGACAATTTTCCCTTCTCTATTTAAAATGTTTAACTGCAAACATTAAGGATGATGTTCATATTAAGCGTGGGGAAATTAATGTGCTTTAAAATTTTAGCCTTTTTGGACCAAATTTTTTTTTTTTGAGGTGCTTTTCAATGAATGGAATGTTAATGTCTTTAACAATTTTTTAGTTGAGTTTGAAAAAAATCATAACATGATTGAATGATGATCTAGTTTCTTAAGATTGTTTAGTCAAGCTATTCTCTTTAGGAATTAAGTAACTGGATTTAGTAGACACAAGCCTATGAGACTTTGAGCCTTATGACCAGCACATTCATATCAGTCTCTATTTTCCTTTCATGTGATTTTCTTCCATTGGTTTTGTTCCCCTAAAACTTGCTTTGATTCTAATCAAGACCATACTTTTACATGCATACATGAACATGATTAAGACATTCTTTATTATGTACCTAATATAGCTTAGCAACCCACCTTTGGATAAATTTTTCCCTTGAACCCCGTTTGAGTTGATGGACTTTTTTTTTTTTTTTTATAAACCCACATTACAAGCTATAAACCACATAGTGTCTCACCCAAACTATAGAACTAATGGAGCATCATACATCATTATATAAGTATTGGAATATATGAAATAAATGTGGGGGTGTTTTAAATTCAAGAGGGGCTATGCCATATGTAGAAGAATGAAAAAAAAAATGGTCTTGTGAAGGTTTGAAGTTGTTTTAAAAAGGTAAAAAATCATCTTTTGGTTTAAACCAAAATCTTATTCTGTTGGACAATCAATTCTACAACAAAGAAGGATAATGTAGCTTCAATTTTTTCCAATTTCAAAATGGCTAGAGGGAGTGTTTAATATTCTATGACTTGTTTTAGGGTATTTTGTTTCATTGATTTCAATGGCTTTTAAACTACCTTACCAAAGATTTCCTACCTTGAACCAAGCCACATTACAACCCTTGGAAATACCTTATGATTTGTGAAATGCATGTAATCTAAATGGTGGCGAGTGAGATGATTTGCAAGCTTATGGTAGATTATTTTCATTGGAATGAATTGGAGTGAAACACTAATTTTTCAAACACATGAGAATTGAGCAATTATTCTTGTGAGGTCTACTATTTGGTTGTTATATTATGAAGTAAAAACACTTGATAAATAATTTTAAAGTGATTGGAATTTCATTCATGATATGTTATGATGTTTTGAGAGTTTAATTGTTGTTCGTTGATGGCATTATATTTTTACAATGGAAAAGTAAAATTGAAATTTTGCTCGAGGACATACAAAAGCTAAGTGTGAGGGAATTTGATATGTTCAAAATATACATAAGTTTTTACTCCTTTTATACTATGCTTTTTAATGTATTTTGACCTTATTTGAGTTTATTGGAAGTTATTTTTATGAGTTTGGCATGCCTAAGAGACTTTGTGAATTAATTGTTAAAGATAAGAAATTCTGCATTTTATGTTTTGGACCTAGCTTCTTGTGACTGGTTTTTCACCAAGTTATATTTACAAAATGAGAATGTGGGCTTAATCTAAGTTGAAGTACACATGTCAAGCTTTCCAGTAAGTTATTATGGGGCAAAAATCCAATCTCTTTTGGACCTCTAATCAGGCCTACAAACTTGGGCTAGAATCTTACTCGTAGTAGGATTCTATACTTCACACTAGATATTTAAACGACAATATTTTGAGCTTCAATTATTGAAATCCAGTGATTCAAAAGCCCAAATTCACTTTTATGAAGGACTCTAAGTCTGACAAAAAATTTTTGAAGGCTAAAATCTGGACTTAATCTGAAGGACGAGATGAGTCTCTTAATCTGATGAGGAAACTAACAATGTCAGGCATCCCACTTCGGCTGAGAGTCTGACATAAAAATGGTGGGTCTTAAGACCCAAGAAGGGTTCAAATCAAGCCTCTGGCATGCCATGAATGAAAGAATATAGCTAGAATAGTTAGATGTTGTAAGAAACCAAGTCGAAAACAAAGTCTAAGTTGCAGCAAAGTTGGAATTACAACAGAGTTATGACAGTATCAGAGTCAATTTTCCACACAAATTCTAAGAGATTTATCCAACCTTAAGGACAAAAAAAGAAGAAGAAAAGAATTAAGTATCATGAAGACTTCTAATTAGAGAATAATTCTGAAGAAATTCAGCAGCCAGAGAGGAGGATAAATAAAGCAGAACAAAGCTGAAATAGGGTCGAAAAAACATTCCTTTCTTCTCTACTTTTGTCAATTTTCCACCAACTATGTACTAAACTCTTGAATTTGATTCAAGAGGGATAGACACCATTTCCATTAGCAAGTTGTGAGAAGTAACGTTACCATTGTAATTCTTTCAAATTCAAGTATTTATTTTTCCTTGTTTAGAATTATGCTATTGATTTTTATTCAAGCTTATTGAATTGTTTTGAGATGACATGTGTGCTTTCTAGTTTCTTTCAATCCATAATTATTGTTAGGGAGTAGAGTAAGAAGCAAAAGAATTAATTTGATTGCTGTAACTCTCATCTAGATTTATTATGGAAGAATAAACTAAGTTAAATTGTTAAGCTTTTGAACATTGCTTATAAGAAATGCACATATTTTATTCTTAGACTACTGCTGAATGAATAAAAATTGCTTTCAATATTACATTCGCTTACTGGTAAGAACTTGATTAGAGAGCTTTTTTTAATTAATATACTCGTAATCTCATTGATTTTTCTTAGCTTTACGGGGTATCAAATTTATTTGTTTGACATGAAAAAATATTTATTTTATATCGATGACCAATAAAATTATAGGAATGGGTATGTGGACCCTTGAATTGATTAATGACATATCAATTTATTATTTTTGGGATTATTATTTTGTGATTTTTTCATTTAAACCCTTTGTTCTTTCTCATTTTAGTATATTAAAGGAGGATTAAATGAAATTTCCCTCGGGTTCGAATGAATGAACTATATGCTCTTTAATCAGATGTCAACAAATTTATAGAGCCATTTCTAAAAGAGGAGTGATAAGAGAAGTTAGGGACTTGGTTGAATTTTAGTAATGCTTTACATCCTTGGATAACTAAAGTTATGAATCGTAGTTTATAGAATCTTTTAAGGAGTTTGGCAAGTAGTAAACAAAAGTAGTCAAATCTTGCATTATCATAAACCGAGTTTTCCTATAGCAAGTACATGAACCATGTTACTTGACTTAGTTCTTTTGAGGTTATTGGACCTAGCACTTATTCCATGTATTGAGTATTTTAGTGTCAAGTTAAGGGACATCACAAGATATCTTTATAGGGTTTTTAATCATATCACTTGTTGCTATTAATGTATCTATATAGGAAATATTGTACGCATACTATATATAAAATATTATAGTCATACTCTTGTGTTGTAACTTTACCATTACTATTGTATATTACCCTACACACACACACACACACACACACACACACACATATAGACAAGGTTGGCTAACCAATAGGTCAAGCCTCCCAATTATTCTCAACTTGGTATCAGAGCCTTCTGCTGTCAGAACTCCTCTCTCCCTCTCCCCCTGCAGCCGGCCTCCTCTCTCTTTCTTCTAAATGGATTCTGCTGCTGTTGCCGCCTTATCCCCCACTAAACCAGTGGTATAACCCAGCCAGCCAGCCATTTAAAAGTTGCTGCCGCTGGTTCCTTCTCCCACTAATGGTAGCCCCAACCAACAGAGAAGAACCATGGTTCCTGCTCCCATGTTTTTGTCGTCTTTTTTCACATCACTGGGACAACAACTCCTTCTATCGTTGCGTTGTCTAACACTCATCAAGTAGTCTCATGAAAGCTTACGACCACCAACTATCTCTATTAGCGAATGTAGATGAAGCCATATCTTATTGGTCAATGTATTTTCCACTTTGTCAATGGCTTAGTGTCGTGTCCTCCCTCTCATGTTTCTGACTGTTCTGATGGTTCTTCTTCGGCAATAAACCCCTTTTTTATCCGTTGGAAGCAATAGGATCAACTTATTTTAAACGTGTTGCTCTTTTCTCTCTCTCTCTCCATGGACGTCCTACATCTTGTGGTAGATTGTCAGACTTCTTTTTGTGTTTAACGCACTCTTGAGAAAACACTCGCTTCTTTATCGAATTCTTGCATTATGCAACTCTATGGGTCTTTTCAAGATCTTCGGCAAGGAGATGCTTCAATTACTACATACATATAACACGCCAAGTCATTATTTGATGAATTGGTTGTTGCTGGCCGACCCCTTTCTCTTGAAGACTTTAACCTTTATATATTTCGTGGTCTTCGTGGTGAGTTTAAAGACTTGGTAACTAGTCTCGTGACCAAGACAAAACCGTTGTTATACACGGATCGTCACAACCATCTTTTTACTCATGAGTTAAGTCTTCTTTTCCCTTCTTGGCTACTAATCCACCTCTACTGCCCACACCATCTCTGCTGCCCTCTGCTCATCTTGCCCAACAGCAGCACAACTCCAATTTTGGTTGTAACAGAGGTTGTTCCCACGGCAGCTGGCGCTCCAACAGTAACAGGTACAACAGCTATGACAAGTCTGATTTTCATGGCTCTCATTCCTCTACTCCTACGGACAGGAAGTAAAGTCATTCGTAGTAGCCGAGACGACCTGTTGCTGGAGGGCAGTGGCCTCCTCACCTGTCTTTTGAGCAGAATGTTAAGTGTCAACTATGCTTCTTCTTTGGCCACACAGCCCCATAATGTGATTAGTTTCACAATAGTGGTCATTAGCCCTCTACCCATCTTACTTTTGGTTTGGTTTTTGCCTCTACTTGGTTCTTGTACACTGGTGTGAACCAACACGTTATGCCTGATCTTGTGAATCTGACCAATTCTGCACCCTATCTTGGTAATGATCACTTGCATGTTGGTGATGGTAAGGGTCTATCCATATCCCATATTAGACATACCATGTTAAGTTCCCCTAAACACACCTTTACATTATCTAACATTCTTCATGTTCCTCACATTACCAAACCATTACTATCTGTTCATAAATTTTATCATGATAATAATGTTTATTTTGAATTTCACGCCTCTGTGGTTTATGTAAAGGATTTCACTAGTAAAGCAGTGCTCCTTTTCAGTCAGAGCAATGATGGTCTCTATGTTCTTTCTAAGTCTTCTACCACCACCATTCCTCAAGCTTATTGGTCTCCTTGCATCTCTGCCAGTGCTGATCTGTGGCATTGTCGATTGGGTCATCCTACTTCCTGTATTTTCAATATGTTAGTTTTAAAAAATAAAATAATATGTACTTCTAGATGCTCACTTATTCAATGTTAAGCTTATCCTTTTTGCAAGACTTTGCGTCTGTTATTGCGACCTACGAGTCACAAAACTACTACTCCCATTGATTTAATATTTAGTGATATTTGGGGCCTTGCTCCTATGTTTTCTGATGGTTTTCGTTACTTTGTTATTTTTGTTGATATGCATACGAAATACATATGGTATTTTTTGCTTGTTGCAAAATCTGATGTGTTTTTTATATTCCAACATTTTTAAGTGCTTGTTGAGTGTCAGTTTTCTTGTAAAATTAAATATGTTCAAATCATAAGTTAAACAAATTCTTTCAAACTATTGGTATTCATCATAGGTTAATCTGTCCTCATACACATGAGCAAAATGACAGTGTTGAGCGTCGCCATCGTCATATTATCAAAAATGGTACACTCTTAGGCCAATGTAGTGCTCCATTACAATTTTGGAATTATGCATTTGAATCTTCTGTATATCTTATCAATCACATGCCTACTCTCGTCCTTCAAAATCAGTCTCCCTTTGAATGTCTGTTTAATCGTAATTCTAATTATGATTTTCTATGTACTTTTAGGTGTCCTTGTTTTCCCTTTTTGTGTCCGCATCATGTTCATAAATTGGATTTTTCATTCATCTCCTTGTGTGTTCTTACGTTATAGTTCCTCGCATCTTGGTTATTGTTGTCTTGATTTTGCCTCTCAACATATATGTCTCCAGTCATGTTTGTTTTCATGAAAATATGTTTCTTTTTGCAGATTTTGAATAGCTAGCTCAACCCCCAACCACTCCCTCACAACCCACACACTTGCCCACCTTGATCACCTCCCACAACTTTCTCCCGGCTGACCTACCAAATGCCTCATCTAGCAGCTCTGCCACACTTGCAGCTCAACCCAAATAGCCCCACCGTTCCACACCCCTATCTGCCACGATACCACTGCCACCTAGCCCTACCCTTATGTCACTAACTGCATGTTTCTCTAATGATCATTATGCAAGAACAAGTTCACCTCCTTCAGGGTTGCATATTTCTAGGTCTATCACTGCAATCACCTCTGATTCTGCAGCAAGTTATCCTGCATCTGTTGTTGTGAGCTCTAATCCTTCATTTGATTCTTCTGCAGGTTTGCAACTTTTTGTTGATCTCTTATCTTATCTTCTTTAGCAGCTTCCCAGTTCAGATCCTTCTACCCCTCGATCTGCTACTCGTCAGCATCCAATGGTTCTTCATCCTCGGTTGCTGAAGACTGCTCTTCTAACAACGTCTGTTGCACCCAACTGTTGGGTATTGTCTTCTCCTACTTGTGAGCCCCTTACATTCTCTAATGTTGACAAGTATGAGGCATGGCATGGTGCTATGCATGATGAAATTTAGGCCTTACACTCTAATAACATGTTGGTGGTGTGTAGGATAAAACGCCGTGTTGATGGCAGTGTTGAGCAGTATAAGGCATATTTGGTGGCTAGAGGCTTTGCTTAATAGGAAGGCATTGATTATTCTGAAACCTTCAGTTCAATTATTAAGCACGTGATAGTGAGATTAGTGTTCTTCATTGCGGTCTCGTGTAATTGGAAGATTCATCAACTTGATATTCATAATGCCTTCCTCAATGGTGTTCTTGCCGAAGAGGTGTACATGAGACAACCTCCAGGTTTTGTTAACTCTGCTCTTCCCTCTCATTTCTGTCGGTTGCATAAGTCTTTATATGGTTTAAAACAGGCTCCATGGGCATGATACACTCGTCTGAGTGATTTTCTAATTTCTATTGGCTTTCATGCTTCCAAGGTTGACACCTTATTTATCTTGTTTATTGGTGTTGATATCTTTTGGTTTATGTTGATGACATTCTGCTTACGGGTAGCAACTCTGCTATGCTTCACCGCCTAATATAGTTACTGCATTTAGAGTTCAAGCTTTGTGACTTAGGCACCGTTCACTATTTTTTAGGCATTGAGGTTCAGCCCACTGCTATGGGTCTGATGTTATGCCAACATAAGTATATTCTTGACATCCTCACTCGAGTGGGTATGACCTCTTGCAAACCGGTTGATACTCCTATCTTTACTTCTAAAGTCACCATACTGCCAGATCCCTTGTTTTTTTAACCGTACACTATTTTGTCAAATTATAGGTGCTTTTCAATACCTCACCTTTACGAGACCAGATATCTGCTTTGCTGTTAACAGAGTCTGTTAGTTTATGCATGCTCTTACCGATTCTCAATGGGATGCCATTAAACGCATTCTGTGTTATCTACGAGGTACGACTACCTATGGCTTATATATCACTCGCAGTTCCTCCTTTGCTCTTTATGGCTTTACAGATACGGATTTGGCAGGTGTAGTACTAGTGATCACAAGTCTATGAGTGGTTATCTTGTCTTCTTTGGTCACACACTAGTTACATGGAAATCTAGCAAGGAACGCACAGTTGCTCGCTCCTCCACCAAGGCTGAGTATAAAGCCTTGGCTGATGGCACTGTTGAGCTTATCTAACTTCAGTATCTATTGAAAGATCTGCAGATTCTTTCTAATTCTACTCCTACTATTTGGTGTGATAATCTAGGCTTACTTACTTATCTGCAAATCCTATATTTCATACTTGCACTAAACATGTTGAGATTGACTATCATTTTGTATGAGACAGGGTTGCGAAGAAAGAGATTCAAATTCATTTTATCCCCTCTCACGATCAACTTGCAGATGTTTTTACTAAGCCGCTTCCTACTGCTTTGTTTACTACTTTTCAGTTCAAGTTTCAAGTTGATCTTCCACCCTCAGCTTGAGAGGGCATATTAATGTATCTATATAGGAAATATTGTAAGAATACTATATAGAAAATATTGTAGTCATACTTTTGTGTTGTAACCTCACCACTACTATTGTATATTGCTCTACATATATATATAGACAAGGTTGGCTAACCAATAGGTCAAGCCTCCGAATTATTCTCAACTGTTGTTATTTAATTGTTTACCCTATTTTTGAATTAAAAAAAACAAAAATAGCAAAAAAACAACATAAAAACATAAAAAAAAAATATGTTCTTGACGTAGTTATGTCATTTTTAGGGTCTTTTCCAAAGAATTTAAAATAAAAAATTATACTTTCAATGCGTTCAGTTGTTAACGTATTTTTTGAGTTTTCTTTGATGCTCTTTTTCAAAAAAATAAAAAATATGAAAAATATGAAAAATCAAAATTTACAAAGGAACCAATTTTTTGGGTTACTTGGTCACCAAGTTTGCTTCCAGACTAAACAATTGAAAATAACAAACTTTTTACCTATAAATAGGTGTTTGCACCACACACTAAAAGGAGGCAAAAATTTAGAAGAGGATTTTAAGGGGATGCCATTACAAAAAAACTAATAGACAAAAAAAGAAAAAAGCAAAAAATGTTCCCACATCCTCTCCTACTCACAACTCACTCACCCAAATACTAAAACCAACACCAAACACATGACCCTTTTCCTCAAGCCAAAGAAGTGCAAAATAATTCACTCATCAAACAATACTAGTAATGAGATTAGTTGTGTAGCCTTGAATTTCCGGCCATCCTCAATCTTTCGAGATCAGTTGTGGCCTTGAATTTCCAGCCATCCTCAATCTTTCTCCACAACATCTCCCTCTTACTGCCACATGACACCACGAGCAGGTCCTGACCACCACCATAACCACAACCTCTCCCTCCAAATGGCCATCGAAAACCCACTCTAGCAACACCATCATGAACGCCCTCACCACCAGCCACACAACCCAAAATCAACCGCCCCTTTTATTTTTTTTGTTTGAAAACAAATAGACCTATCAAGACCTACCATTAATATTGCCAAGCTAGCCACCACATCCACTAGTCAGAAAAACCTAAAACCACTCAACCCCCCTCTCATCGCCCGACCAAAAACCACCCACTAATTATCGACCACGATAATAACGGCATCCCCACTAATTTATCCTCCAACCAAACCAACAACCATACTTCACCACAACACACTCAGAGCACCTCAATTTCCTCTTGCTTATAGATTTAAACCCAAAATCATAAGACTTTGTTCCCATTTTTGTTTTGGCCAAAATCAACTCATTAAACCCAAATAAAACCCACATCAAAATACCTATAAAAACTTTTGTTCCTCACTGTCAACTACTAAGCACGACCACTACCACACCAGACTAATTGGTTACTACCTCTAATACCTTCTCACATATCGTTGAGTGTTCCAACAACCATTAGAGAGCCCAAAAGAAAACTATAGAGAGAAATGGATCTATAAAAAAAAGAAATAAATCAATTGTGCATGTTTGAGATTTCTTTTGTTTGTAGGTAACAAAAAAAAAACTCACTGCTAACACAAGAAGAAAAGGGAGAAGAAGTAGTCGCGATCCACCCATTTCTTGTCTTCATCAGTAACAGAAAGTTGTTCCACACACCGCCAATGGCGGTGGTGCATGAGACCCATACGCTGCCACTGTTCCTGCAACTTGGAAGCTTCCCAACACTGTTCTTGAATTTCTAGCGATTTTTCCAGATTATTTTACGATATTTAATAAATTTAGACAAGTTCAGAAATTTTGTAGAGTATATGAAGTTTGCTTGTCGAAATAATTCATTGATACTCGAGAGAGATTAATGTTTAAATTAGAAAAACCTGATTATCAATACTAGGAGTAATTAATTCAATTGAGAAAGTTCACATAGGA
>Ga0325405_1003789_pt1 | contig 15516 bp, 6 predicted proteins | sample PopdelMetagenome_21_FD_205663 | JGI IMG/M metagenome (GOLD analysis project Ga0325405, IMG submission 205663) | Populus deltoides microbial communities from Bellville, Georgia, United States - Xylem-Control-R2 | ecosystem: Host-associated > Plants > Phyllosphere > Stem > Wood/Secondary xylem... | reverse complement strand
AAAAAAAAAACCTAAATACAAGTTAAATAATTTTATTTATACTAGGTAAAAACATCATAAATAATACTGAAAAAAATAACAAAACAGTTCTAAATAAAATAGATAAAAAATCATACACCAACTAGAGAAAACTAATGAAACTCCTATACAGGTAATGCTTTTGGCTTTATTGTAAGACTTTCTTGACGTATGATTGCTACAAAATTCTATCCCTATAGGAAACAAGGCATCTGGAATCGTCTAGTAAAATTTAAACTCAATCCAATGGTCGGATTTATAATTATACTTGTTAGTGTAAAGCTATGTATTGGAAAGAATAAGCCTAAAACCGATCTAAATGTCCTTGAATAATAAGGATTGTTGTTGCGTAAGGAATCTATGCAAAATAAAAATCATTGCCTAATTAATCTTCTTGTAAAGTAAAAAATCCTTGCAAAATAAAGATTCCATATGTAATGAAATCCTTGCCTTGTAAAAATTCACAAATCATATGAAAAAAAATACTTTTCAGACTTTTCTTATTTGCTAGCATATTTGAAACCTGACTCTAAACATGTCGTTCTCTCTCATATGAATGATTTAATGAGCGTATTATACATGGATGAAAAGTTTGAGTCACCTAGTTTCCAAGTAACTAGAGTCGCGATAAAATTTCACCTGTAGCTCTAGATATAAACCAAACAATACACATAGTTTTAATATGGGAAATTTACAACTTTTTAAGCCAAAAATTCTAAATTAATCCAATCAATTCATCTCAGAACTTTTTAGTTTTAGACCTTATAGTAGGCTCAATTGGTATATCTAATAGATATTTTGGTGATACTTGGTGGATTCTCATCATAAACCATATTAAAGATATTATGAATCTCGTAATTAATAGTGCTACTTATTTTATTATGAATGGAGTATATCATAGACTAGATCTAGCCGATCAATATTTAATATATATTGGTTACATATTTAAAATTTTCTTACAAAGGTAATGCTCAGACTCAAATTTTTTTAATAAGAAGACCCACGAACATATATAATGACTTCACCATTCGTAAAGAGTTTAATTTATGAGTTCACTTTGTACTGCTTTGTTTTAAAGACACACACTAATTTTTAATTACTCCAATCCAAGCACATTTTTATTTTTACCTTAAAATAATCTCAACTTTCATGCTCGTTGTTTTTTTAGATAATAATTGAGAATATATTAAGATTATGGCTAAAAACAGAATAGCCTAGGAGACCACAGTTAGAGTAGAAAAAGAAAGGAGAAAGAATAGAAAAACAAATAGGCAAAGAGATTATAATAAGAGGAGAAAACAATCAGACAAAAGAAAAAAAATAAGGGAGTCAGCTTTTGTTTTCTCCGTAAAAGATGACACCATTGCTGATACCTATATTCACACTAGTAGAGTCTTACGATATGTTATTAAGTTTCAACCATAAGGAGAACTTGTGGAGGATCAGGGAAAAACAACTTTGAAGTTTTGGAACAACATCATTGAAGTAACATCATTCCGATGAAGCCACATATTCCACACAATTAAGGAAGCTGTCATGAAAGACTCTGAAATCTACCTTGCACAATAAAAGACCAATGGTAGCACATACATCAATAAAATTTGAGAAAAAATCGCAGTAGATGAAAAGATGGCTTGAAGATTCAAGACTTCTTTTGCAAAACACACATCTTGCATGCTGAAGGGTAAGGAAGTCATGTTAAAACAAGAAATCTCTTGTGGAGACTTTGTCTTAGAAAAAGGAGCTAGAAAAGTAATTGCACCTTTGGCGGGGCATATTTTATCCAAACTAAAAACTGAAAAGGTTGGTCACCGCTATAAAGCAAATGATTGAACATATGGGAAAATGATTTTACTGTAAAAAGACCATCTGTTTGAGCGTCCAAATCTTCTTGTCCAACCTAAAACAGAGAATAATCTTTGATTCCAATAAGGATGACAAGAGAGATAGCTGCTCTAGTTCAAATTGAAACAAATAGCAACACCATTGTAGAGACCTCGTCCAGATACCATTAATCCAATTACCCATATCAGTAACCATAAAAGATTTAGAAGAAGACAAATGAAAAAACTTAGGGAAGGTTGTTTTTATGCTCGTTGTTAGTTTTATTGAATATGAGAGTTTAATCTGAATTCATCCAAAGATAAAAAAAAAAATTATAATGGGGTGAATGGTTCATTATCAACTTTATATACTTATATACTTAGTATCCTTTTACTTATTCTTTATTATTCCTAACATGTAATTAAATTTCATAACTGAGATTAACTTATATTTAAAAGATTTAAATTTTACGTTCAATGAACCTTCCTTAGTCTTTATATTACTTTGTCTGTTTATATTTACTTGATATATGATGAGTTTTTTGACACTTCTCTTAACTTGTAGCCCATCTTTTAATATATGTAAAATGATTTGGTATCTGATATATTAAATTTAAATAGTTTAGTTTAGTTTCCATTCAACAAACTTAAAAAGTGTTTGTTTTGTGGTTGGACTTCCTTTTCAATTTTGTTTTGCCTAAAAAAACAATAAATTGTTTTTTATTGTTACAATCCATGACATCAAAAATAAAAAAATATTATTTTAATGTATTTTCAATTTAAAAATACTTTTGAAAAGCACCTCGTATCACATTAGTAAACGCACAATTAAACCTCCAAGTGATGATTATTTCTATTAGTGAATATGTTTTATAATGAATCGGTTGGTTACACGTAGTACTGATTTTATTCATGAAAAATATATTTATTATTAATAACAACTTTCTATATCTTTAATATTCATTTTTATTTGATTGATGAATCTAATATTTAATTAATGAATTTAAAGTAGAGATAAAGTCCATAGAAATTTTTTTTTTTGCAAAATAAATTATAAAGTTGTTATAATTATGAGATTCATATTGCATCAAAGCATTATTCCTAATTGTTTATGGTCAATTTTATATTAAGACTGGATAGTAAATAGAGTTGTTGAGACCAATATATGTTACACTCATTTTTTTTTTATAAAAAGAAGTAGTTACTCTCATAAACTGAGGTATGAGAGATACTTTTAACTAACATATAGGTGTTTGTCAAATGACATGTACACTGAAGTAACCCCCGAGACAATTTCATATGGAGAGATCACCTATATATGTTTATGGAAAGGTTCACGTGATAGTTGTGTAAGCGACTATTAAACTTGAGATCACTATGTTATTTTATATAGGAAGTGTTATGCTTTGATACTAAGGACATGTTGTCCCAATCAAGGGTAACAAATGAACAAATATTTGTTATAGCATAAACTATTTGAAGGTATTTGAGTAATCAAAAGAAGATTCATCACCCTTGTGAATTAGGGAAAAAACTCAATTTGTTTTCAAACAATATTGATTGTGAAATCATTGGCTAAGGTGGAATGAGTTTTGAAAAGAGTTTCAAAATCTTATTTAAAGAATCAATGACTATAATGTTGACAATGCATGCATACTCCATGCTATAATGTCTAAATCAGAACATTCTTGATGAAGTGATAATAATTAACCTGAGAAACTAGTCACTGAAAAATTAAGTCAAATCACTTATGACTTTTTTAATATTTGCGGGATCATGACAGGTTGCTAGACATTATACTTGATCTTCAAATATAAATCAATTAGGTATTAAATTGATAATAAATTAAATTATTTAATTTATTTAATCTTATTTTATTTAAGACTATGATTTATATTTGAGTCAACTTATTAGGGAACCTAAAAGGTCACACACTTAAGAATCATTTGTTAGAAATTAAAATGAGATGATTAATCAAGTGTGACTTCATTGTAAATAAATTTTAGAAATTGAGGACTAGAAAGTAATTAATACAAGAGATTAAAATTCTAGACCAAGAAACATTCAAGTAAGGACTTAAAGGACAAATTGATATATTTTTATTTATTTATAGGGTTTTTAGGTTTTTCAATAAATAAAATGTTATACCTCTTATTTTTTAAGAAAGAGAAGTGTGAGAAAAGTACAGCATGTAAATGCCTAAAACACAAAATAAAACAAAACTAGCATTCTAAGGTATACCAATCCCTCTCATCTAAAGGATCTAGGAGATTTCTCACTGGTGATTTATTTGAATTACTATTAGAGGTCGGATACTTGGACGACTTGTGGTTTACGACAACCTAGCCTTGAAGCAAATATTCAAAGCTGAAAATAACATTTGATCTTCAGGTAATTTTTGTATAAACTTTAAACAATTCTAAATCTATTTAACAGAATTCTTGTGACTCTCGAAAAAATCTAAATTTATCATTTTCACTACATGTATATATTTTAAGAAACCCAATAATTTTACTATCTTGTATATTACTTTATTTTCTTATATGTATTTGATGCGAGATAGATTCTTCAATAATTGCATCCGTTTTTTGTTGAGTATGGTATGTTAAAGACTATTCACCGAAAAATCTTAAATTATTAGGAATCTTTTGGGATTTGAAGCGGTTTCATATTACTATTTATAAAATTTGTTTATTCATTCTTTAAAGTTCAAGATTTATGTTGCGTGTCCAATCTAGGTTTTTATGGTTCATGTACCCAATTCACATTTATCCCAATGGTTTAAATATGACTATACCTATACATAGCCCTGATTAGGAGTACAGCCTGCTTGTAGGAGCCAGGGAAACTGACCCGAAATCGGAAAGCTATCGTTGTCGTCGATGATTAATATCCAGTTGAATTTGAACGTTTGAAGCATGAAAATATGGACATAGAGAAGAGAGATAGAAGTAGTTGTTGACGGGAAGGTCAATATTTTTGTTGAGGAGTGCAGATTATTTACGTGCACACTCGTGATAACAGTGTTAATACGATCACTACTTCGATTTGACTAAGCGGCTTGGATGTATCAATTAACACTCTTCTGTCACAAAATTCTTCATCTACGTCATTTACAACACATAAAACACTGTGGTTTTCATGAACCATCACGTATAATGACAATGACTACTAAAGCGCATGACAAAACCAATCTTTCTGTCCATAGGCTGGAATATTTCGGTGGATTACAGGTGTTTGGGTATCTAAAGTGATTGGAGAAAGAAACAAGACATATGGAAAGCATGGTGACTGTTTTGTGTTCATAGGCTGTGCTTTTGGGTTCTTGAAAACTAGATGCTACATGCGTTGCAAGTTGGGGTTTGATTCATGGTCAACACTACATGCTTCCATGATGGGGGAATTAGGTGTGAGAACAGCTGAACAGATAGCTCGATGGGATTGTTCTAGCCCAAGTTCCGTGACCTTATCTAGCTAGTTAGTGCATATTCATGTGTCGAGCAAGAAACCCACTTGTCCGTGGTCAATCCATCTAGAGGTTTTAGAAAGCATTGGACAATTTACACTGTGCTTGTAGTTCAGACCCACGTGATGCCTAGTGGCTATCAACCTAAAAAATATGTTAGGTACTAAAGTTTTAATCTCAAGATTATGTTATGTGTGTGTGTGAGAGACTTAGCCTATCAGTTACTATTTCGATCTTAGATAAATAGCATCTTAGTTTTGAATATTTGAATTTCTATTTATATGTACTAAGATCCCTTTTTTCAAAGGGTATCATGTATGAATCTTTTTTTAAAATAAAAACAAAAAAAAAGAAAAATATATTTATTTTTCTCGGATAGATAATTGAAGTGTTGTTTATTCTTGAAGATGAAAAACAATGATGTTTGCTATCTAGCTAATGAGTTCATGGATCACACTGATACACAAAAGCCTAAGAAAAGACTTTGAAGTAAAAACATATACTACTCATAGTTAATTTTTGGTCTGAGTATCCAGTTGATGCAAATCATAAGGCCACAAAAGCTGTCAGAGGCCATTCTCGACGTCAGAACCCACTCCAATGACTCTTTTTTTTTTTCTTTTTCTAATTTTCATATTTGTAGAATTAATTTCCAGTTTTCTAGTTTATTTTTAATTTTCTAGTTTAGCCATTAATCAACTAGGACAAATTATTTGTGCTATTTATAGGTTTTTAACCATCGTTTATTGAATATTCATGATTTACCAGACTCTAAGTTTTGTTTCATAGTTTATTGTGTTTTTTTTAGAGTTTTTTAGTATTAAAAAACCTTGTATCATTATGCTATATTCTATATTAAATTACGTCAGAGTGGGATTGACTTGACTAAAGAACAATAGTAACAACGCTCATTGATCAAGGTATGCAGATCATTAAGGACATTGTGAGGACTCTTAAATAGGCTTAGACAACCTAGATGGTATGATTAGAGGTCTACAGAAAACTTTTATCCATATAAACAGAACACTTAATGAGGTATCAAAATGTTTTGATTGAGATTTTCCTGGTGATACACCCAAGACCTATATATTCTTGTAGAACACAATCCATAAGTTTATTAGGTCCAAAGAGAATTTAGATAAAGGAGTAGTAAGAGGGAGAGAGGTTGTTGGATATAATGGGGAAGATGAAGAGAAGCGTGATAGATTTAGCCATAACCCTAATATATTTTGGTTGAAAATTCATGACCCTAATATGTTTTGGGTGGACATTAACATAGTCACCTTTAGTAGAGACTTGGGAATAAAGAATCTCATTAGCTAGCTTGCTAATTCATGACCCTAATATGTTTTGGTTGGACATTAACATAGTCACCTTTAATAGAGACGTGGAAATAAAGAATCTCATTAACTAGCTTGCTAATTATGATAGTGTAATGGAGTATGACAAGTTGTTAGAAGAAGAGATGACATAAATGATTGTTATTAGGTTGAAATGAGGAGCTTCCTCTTAGTGGAGAAAGGTTCAAATTGATCTGATTGCATAAGATATACAACCTATTACGTCCTGGTTTTAAATAAGATAATTGTTGAGAGATTAATTTTTATTTTTAGATCTTGAATAGTACTTGTTTTATAAATATTATAAATGTACTCAGGATCAAAAGACTATCCATTAATACATTATTGAATTTATGAATCTAGCAAAGCATAACTAGTTGTAAGAGATTGAAGGCTAGATAGTTGCTAGGTATTTGGATTGTTTGAAACCTACTATCAAAATATAAAATAAGCACATGGATGGTATGTGCACTTAATAACATGTGAAATCTAGCATTGAAAGTAGAAATATTACTATATGAACAGTCATATAGTAGTAATAAGTTGTATAAATTTGTAGAAACCAGCAAGAGAGGGGCTAGGATGGTCAAGGCTTTTAGCTAACCAAGTAAAATGCTCGCCAAAAAGTTGTCAAGCCAGATAAGTTAGTGGTGAGGAAGCACAATGAAGTAGCTAAGGTAGCCAATCCATATGTAAGTTCGTTTTAAATATGGTAAACTAAGACGTCACTATAATGATTGTAGAAGGTAAAGATTTGTTAATAAGGTGACGAGAGACTGTTATAATGATGATGATGAGTTCTACAATTGCCGCACATGTGTGACGTCGAGACGATCATTCACTTTCGGATGGTATTAGGAAATGAGAGAGACAAATAATTCTTGTCTTATTAGTTGAAAAAGGGAATAAGAGTCACCAACCAGTATTTTAGTCACTAGAAACCCTAATTGGTCTCAAATACCGGATACGGAGATTGATTGTGTAAAGGAAAGGTATTATCAGTCTTAATACGTTATACCTAAGGTAAACTGTATTGTTTAATTGTCTGATAATAAACTAAGGTATTGTCATATTTTCTAATTATTGGTTTGTCTAAAGTTAAAGAAAAGTCATCCTCAGCAAAAAGATCATTATCTTATCATGTAAAACTTAATCATTCTAACGTCAACAAAAACAAAACTAGCTCTTATTTAATATTAGAAATACGTCTTAAGTATAAGTTTGTAATCCCAGATATTAAAAGAAAACAAAATAATTTTCTTAGTATTTTTGAAATATTGGCCTAGTTCTGATGACTTTAATAAACTAGTTATTAAAGCTCAAAATGCATTATACTATATATTGTTTTTGGATTTTTTGTTGTTTGAAAATACAATATGAAAATTTCTTATAAGCTTGAGAGACTTGGTCGTATGCATGAAAATAAGATATATATATATTTTTTTTCTATATAAATGTTTTTTGCAATATTTTGAAAAAAACTAGGTATTTTAATGCCAGATTTGTATCTTTAAAGTATAAAAATACAAACCAATATTAAGCAAAATTGGTAGAAAAAAACGCGAGAAAACCACAAATTTTTTTGAAAGGATTTAAATTTTTTTTAACACATAACATATATTATATATTATTATATTATAACAAAATACATTAGGTTGGGCCCAACCTAATTAAGTGGGTTGAGCCTACCACATTTGGGCTGAGTTCGACCTAGAAGGAAACTGGCTCGAGTTCGACCAAAAAAGGACTAGGCCGACATCAGCCCAAGACAGGGGTTGAGTTGATACCAGCCCAAAAGGGTGTTGGGCCAATACTAGTCCAGTAAATGTTTTTTTTTTGTATGGGGCCAGACCTGGCCTAGCCATTTTGGTTGGGGCCGATGCTATTTGACACAACGAATAGTAGAGAGTGAATTAATTCACTCTCTATTATTCACTTGTAGAATAGTGAAGGCGGCACGCAAAGAAAGAGAAGAAGAAGAAATGAGGTGGATGTTGACTTGCGGTGGCTCATGATGTCGTCTGTCCTTGTCGGAGCTGGAGCTGCTTGTTCTTCTTCTCACAGAGAAGGTTGTGCACTGGGAAGGGTGGCTTTGCTGGCCGGTGGTTCTTTTTCTTTCCCTTTCCTATCACTCTTTGTTTTCTCTTCTTTCTTATCTCTTTCTTTTATGTTTCTTCCCTTCTTTTTTTTTTCTTTATTTGTGTTCCCATATTTTTCTCCTTTTTTTATTTTGTTTTTTTCCTTCCCTCTTATTCTTTTTGTTTTTTTTTTTCATTCCTTTGGTTCTCTTTTTCTCATCCCTTTACCTTCTGGTGAGGGGATATTTATAAGGGGTGGTGGAAGAGATGGCTACCCTACCCTTGTCCAGTTATCGTGAAGGGGTCGGGTGGTTGGAGCGGCCTCTGTGCAGTTGCCCGCATAGCTTGTCTCCTCTACCCTTTTCATCATGGTGGTAGGCCATGAGAGGATGTGGGTTGTGTTGGGGTTTTTGGGCAAGTGGGAGGGAGAGAGAGGGAGAAACAAGCATTGCAAATGCGGGGGGAAACCTTCTTCCCTCGCCTTTGCGTGTCTAGGGGAAGAAGATGGCAAACAGTGCCATAAAAATGGCACCATTTGCTGCTTTCTCTCTTTTAAAAAAATGAATTGTGAATGAAACGATGTCATTTTGAACAAAACACGTCGTTTCATTTAAAAGAAAAGGGCGCTAAAAAGTTTCAATAACCAAATCATCCTAAATTTTCAGTTTGTTTAATCCAGTCCTCAATTGAGATTTAAGAATCAATTCAATTGAATCCCTGTCAAATTTAGATGCCATCCATGAAGTTGGCCGCTTTTTTCACTTTGGTCTTTGATTTTGAATTTGTGCATTTTGACCATCAATTGATCAACTTTTAATTTTTTCAATTTAGCCCCTGATTCGGTCAATTTTTGCCCCTTTATTTACGTACATTTCTAGTTTGGTTCTTGGTTTTCAATTTATTTAATGAAGTCCCTAATCCAGTCTCTTTGGGTTTCTTTTTAAACAAATACCGAAAACACATTTTTTTATGCTAAAAACATGCAAAAATGGTTTCTTTTTTAATTTTTATTCAAACATGGTAAAAAAAAAAATATACAAAGATGTGTATTTTTTTTCGCTTCTTTGTTTTTTTATTTTTTTCTAACACATGTAAATAAAATAAAATCATGTATCACCTACATACATTCTCTTTCACTATTTAGCACACACCTTACGATTACGCATATTTATACAATTATCACAGTAACTCAAAATATTAAATCATTCAAAATTTACAGTAGACCTTCTAGAAGAGTTTGGGTAAAATCTAAATGGTCTAGAGGAGTTGCTAGAATTGCTTGGACAATGGCAGCGCCTGAGTTTCACGCCCATCATCGTTGCCATTATATGGGAGCACAAGTTAGCACCGCTTGAAGGATAAAGAGACCGGTGAATTAGGTAGATCTTCTCTTGCTTTTCATGTTTATGCTAGTTGTGAGATTCAAATTCACCTGTAAAAATAGAAATCAGAAAAAAAATAGTTTTGGTTCTCTTTACCCTTCTTCCTTTCAATTCTCTCTCCACTGGTTTGTTTCTATGTCTTGTTCTCTCTACTTTCTGTTGGTTGTCATTTAGTGGTGTGGTTGGATTATGTTGGATGATGATGTTGCTAAGTATCAATCATCATTGTTATTGCAAGTGTGGGTTGTTATTGATGACGACAACTATGTTGGGAGTTTTTAGTGGTGTAAGACACCGCGAGTCTATTTTGGTGGGGAATGAGTAGATGGCCGAGAGAGAGGGGATGGTTTATTCAGCTAGTGACAAACATGAATGGTGATTCTTTAGCATGAAATAGAAAGAGACCATGTTAGTTGGATGTTGCTGAAGGATGAGAAGGTAGATGAGAGATTATTTTAGAGGGCAATATTGATATGTTCTCTTTGTTTTGGGCAGCATGAGAAAGTGCAAATGGTGTGGAGGAGAGAGATTTTACGTGTGCTTGTTTTGGTTTCCTATCTGTTTTATGGCGAAGAAATTAGGGAAGAAAATGAGGGCTGGAGATGAAGTGAGTTGATTTGGTAAAGGAGTTATAAGAGAAAAATAAAGAGCATAATTGTCGGGTTTCTGTGTTGTGGTGAAAGGAAAGGGTTATAATATGTGTTATAGTATGTGGCTTGGCTATTTGGTGAAGATAGTTTCTTTTAGCAGAGAAAAAAGGCTGACAATGAGATATTTTCTTTTAGACAGTGGCACCCCCTCCCCACCTCCAAAGCCTGTTATTCGACTCTCTTTTTTTTAAAAAAAAATCTAAAATTAATGATGTTTTGAAAGAATTTTGAGATTGGATTTGATGAGGTTTTTGGATTGAATTTCTAGATTTTTAAGTGCAGCTTAATCAACTAAAATCTTTGGAATCTAGAATTAAATGTCTGATTTAATTGGAATAATTAATTGGGAACTAAATTGAATTAAAATAATTCAATTCGACTCAAATGGAACTAATATGACTGAAATCAATGAATCATTTGGACTAAATTAAATTATATGGATTGAATTAAATTGAAACAACAAATTCGGATAAACATTTCCTTATTTTCTTTGTAGTCTTTGGATTTTTGAATTTTTCCAATTTCATTCAGTTTGCCCTAAATCCTCTTTTTCTTTCGATTGAATCAATATAGACCTTTATATTTAATCATGTGTTGCAAATTCATCATTGGTTCACAAAATTATGCAATTATAACCTATTTAACTCTCAATTTTTATTTTCTTCTTCAATTAAGCCCTCAATTGATTTTTAACTTTAATATTTATTTCGAACTCATCCTTGAACTTTAAATTTCTTTCAATCTTAACCAAATTAAATAAAATTAACCCTTTTTCTTAATTCTCTTCAATTCAAACCTCGATTATGGCCTAAAATTTCCCCAAACTTAATTTTTGTCTGGGATATTAAATTATTGGTCTCATTTCAACCTCGACTATATTTTTTATATATGTTTTTGATTATTTTAGCAAATAAAAATTAATTAAAAATGACAAAAAAAACATATTTTTTGGGATTTTTTAATTTTCAAAAAATATATAAAAAAGATGGTAAAAAATTGGGTTATAAAAAAATTATGAATTGTTATTCTTATATGTATTTGTTTAACCATAATAAGTTCATGAACATAATTAGTTGCCTTAAATAGAAGTCATATATCTATCTATTTTTGTAACAAACTAAATTTACAATCTATGTTTGTTAATTAATATATTTCATGAACATTAAGTCAAGCAAAACCATCTATCAAAAGAACATATAATATCACAAACTATAAAACTAAACACAAAGACTTCTCATCTCAAAGGTTAAAAAAAATCAATAATGACAAATGAAATATATAAAGCATTATGTGAGTACAATATAGAAAATACAACTTGCACCTAAAAGCTGGGTGTTAAAATTATTTAACTCGCAAGTGAGTGAAGTAAGAATATAAAGTATGATCAAAGGGTCATCAAGGTATCTATTAGTCAATATTGAAAAATATGATGTCAAACGACACAAATTCATAAAACTCTCTAGAGCTTTTAAGATGCATCATTATCGTATAATTTTTTCAAAATCTTTTGGAGGGTTATGAAAATAGAATCTCAAATCCAAAATATTTAAATTTTAACTTGGATAACAAATGTTCAAGGAAATACAACCGCAAAATTATTATTTATACTGTAAAATTAGGTGCATGGATAATGTGGCTGCAAAGAATTTGGATCAACACTCATATGATAAAGGTGTTTAACAATTGTATGTTATAATCAAAAAGTTGAAGTATCGTGATACTATGACTGTTAAAATTATTGAGAATATCATGAAAAATAACAAAAAAACATAATTAAATATGATAGTTCTATATTGAAACTTTTCTCTCTTAAAGATGCACTCAAAGCAATAATCACCGCATTGAATAATATTCTCTTATAATAAATTTGAAGTTACTTAGCAACACATGTCATCTGCTTTTCTATTTTCTACATATATATATATATATATATATATATGCGCGCGCGCACGTGTGGTTGGTTTTAGATCAAGTTTTGAGATAGATTTAATAATTTTTATAATTTATTTATTGAAATTAATTATTTAAAAAAACTACTTATTCAGTTCAATTTAACTCAATATTTGTCAAGTTTAAATTAGCATCCCTGCAATATAATTATCAAAAAAACAATATTTTTCTGCTAGTTTCTACGTGCGCAGTAGACAGGATGATTTCACATTATTTAAGAAATTTATATAATAACCACCACGCACATAAGTAATTAAGTTGATACCATAAAAAATCTACCAAGTTTTTTTTTCCTTTGTACGAATATAAGTATAATAAAGTACTTGTTAATACATCCGTGCGATAATTTATTTGCTAGAGATAAAAGTTGTGTTGACGTACAATATTCAAAGTTTTTTGATCTTGGAATCACGAGTTGGGTTCTTCTTCTCTAGTTATCAATGGAGAAAATTAATTAATCAGGTAAAAAATATTGTAATTTTCAATTTGTTCGTGAAAATTTGTGATAAAAGGGGAAGAAAAAAACTTTCAACAGATACAAAACGATTCACTAAAAAATGGATTGAGAACGAAAATAATACTCCGAACGACGGATTTAAGGAAATTGAGCACATATTATTAATTACTAGATCACACAAAGTTACACAGAGGATGGCCACCTAAGTTATTATACAAGTACGTACCAGGCTTATATATCTTTTCATGCCACACACCTTGTAGAAGGGAAGCATCAACAGCCTAACTGATGGTATCCAAAGGTCTAAAGTGCTCTATACTATATATTAGGGCCTGGGAATTACATGCACCTTTAATTTGAAGCGTTTATTTCACAGTACCACGTACGTAGTAGCTAGCTTCACTTAAACAAAGGGCATGTTCTGTCGTGCTTCACTTAAGAAGGTGAGCATTAATATCCTTGTTGACGGAATCTAAACGGTGCAAGTAATAATCAGGATTTGGGCATAAGTCATGTTTCTTTATAAATTCAACAGTCCATTTCGCGGTGCCTTCAGTGACCTCAAGAGTTGCCTGGAAGCTGTCATAGAAAAGCATCATGTTTCCTTCCAACACCTTGTAGGTGGTTTTCTTCGCTTGAGGGTGAATCTCTATCACTTCATCCTTGAAATGCTCAAGTCCAGCTATTTAAAAAAACAACGGCGCCGCTGCTTGTTAAAATATATGCATGCATGCTCAAGGAAAACAAATGCTATAAAAAAAATTGTGGAACAAAGTAATTAATTGATAATTATCTTAAGGAAAAAAGATTGAAAATGTCAATGAGAGTCTCTCCCTCCTTTACGAAGTCTGAGTTCAAACCTTCATTGAAGTGAACGAGCTTGCGGGAGCCTACTTTAGCCTCCCAACTAGAAGTACCGTCAACGAGTTCTATTTTGTTAACATTACAAGGAGAAATCTTCGGCAAGAGGTACGCTTCTTTCCAGTAGACCTCATAAAACTTAGCAGCAGAGCATTGAATTGGTGTCTTGACCTCCTTCTTTTCAATTTGAGCCATATCTTTTAGTTGCTATAAGAAAACTAACGACTTGTAAGCAAAGTACAGAAGCTGAGGATGGATGCAATGTGGAGGAAGCCTTAGCGTTATATAGGATCAGAAGAGAATCGCCTAGCCTCTAAGGTAGGACCTACACATGTCGAAAAGGATAAAAAATTCTTCATTGATTAATTTCCAGGTTCTCATTTGGATGTGATATCGATCTAGTCTGGCAATATAATGGCCTTATTTTTGCCAGCCAGGTAAATGCGATAGATAGATTCTTGTGGTGGTCCTCCAAGTTAATGATAAGATTGAAATAGACTTGCACCATGGATGGTGGCTCAATTGGATTCTTCCTTCTCACCATCGACTTCCCTAAGGATTGCACAGAGTTATTAAATTTGAGGTCAAGTGAAAAGAATGAAGATGAAAGATATGTATGATAGTTAAAATAGAACGAGGGAGCTATATAAGAAGACTCTCAAAACCCAAATATTAAATTAATTGTTTTATTAATTGTCGATCGATGAGCAATTGTGATGTCTTTCAAAAAAAAAAAACCAATCAATTGTTTTAGTATATTGTTATGTTGTTAATTTAATCTAAAATAACAATTAAGGATATTATCTTATTAGATTGTTAGAAAATTAATGTAATAAAAACAACTCATAATTAAATCCTTACAAATTAAACATCACAGATAAATATAAATATGTTCTTTTTTTAAACGTACGTGATTATAAATAAATATGTTCTATTATTGCCTTCAGAGTGCTACTCTTGGACTTCTTTTGCTTCATCATCTGGGACCCTAATTTGAAGCAATATCAACATTAGTTACTGTTCAAAACATAAAATCATCATTACAATATTCTTCAATTTCGAGGAGTATCATATGATCATTGCCATATCGATGGAAAATAAATTTTGAAAGTGGACATATTAGTCTCCTATATTTATGTTTTGTACATAAAACAACTGGTGCTGATAGTGGGAATGGACCCCAAAACTTTATTTTAAAAAATAAAGGCTCAAAATAAGAATCCATTCATGTTTCTACACGACATAAAATTCCAAATATCACTGACTTTTTGGTTCTTGGGCATAAACACATCCTATCCTTATTTTGTCGTCTGAAATAGATTGAATTCTATTCAACTCGTTAGAAAATATGCTACAAGTTCCATATTTTGATCTGATCTTTAAGAGTGTTTTTTTTTAAAAAAAATCAATTAGGTTTCATCATGTTTTTTACAAGAGACACATTTGTTGAGCAGAATTGTACAAAAAGACACTCTTTACCGTACAAAAAAA
>Ga0325405_1003786_pt1 | contig 15521 bp, 11 predicted proteins | sample PopdelMetagenome_21_FD_205663 | JGI IMG/M metagenome (GOLD analysis project Ga0325405, IMG submission 205663) | Populus deltoides microbial communities from Bellville, Georgia, United States - Xylem-Control-R2 | ecosystem: Host-associated > Plants > Phyllosphere > Stem > Wood/Secondary xylem... | reverse complement strand
AGTTCATTTTGATAGAACAGAGTTATAAGAAGATGTTGATTATGATTTATTCAAAGCAAATAAGGATCCAAAGCTTTATTCAAGGCAAATTATGCAATGCCTTTTCATCGACTTGTGTGTCTCTATGGAGGTAAATTGAGGAGAGAAAAACGTTGTTTTTTTTTTTCTCACCCAACCATCCAAGTAAATTGAAAAGAAGTAGTAAAAACTCGAATAACATTATAATGCAAAACACGAGAAGATTTTGTTAGCTCAAAGATAAAATAAAATTAACAGGGGAGGGGGGTGGGGTCGGTGAACATGTCACGAGACTTCAAAAGAAAAGAAGGGCCATCTGTTTTTGTTTGTTTGCGTGATTGTTTTTATGTTTGAATAATCATAGCCAAACAATTATCAAATAAAGTTAAAAACATAATTTATTTATGATGAGAAACTATTTAAAAACACGGTGTAAAACGCGTTTCTAAAAAATTTAATTTTTTTATTAAAATTTAATATGTTTTGAATCGTGTTAATATGTTGATATCAAAAATAATTTTTTAAAAATAAAAAAAAATCATTCACATGCATTTCGGCATGAAAAGTTATTTAAAAAGCAACCACAACCACACTGTCAAACATATAAAATCTAGTGCATTTCGTGTTTCAAACACAGGTAAAAGCAAAGCAACTCTTGGTTGCTTTTTTTCTTCTACTCTGCATTGTTTATATGAATAATTTTTTTTGTTTTTGAAAAATCAGTGCAGCGAATTATAAATTCACTCGCATTGTTCACGTTCACATGAATAGTAATTTATTTTTGAAAAACTAGTTTAAATTGAATTAAATTCATTTGCATTGTCATGTGAACAATATATTTTTTCCCCTGAAAAACTAGTGTAAAGTGAATTAAATTCACTCGCACTGTAATCTCAATTTTATTCCTGATAATATTTTATCTAATTTTATTGCACGCTCAAAAAGTCATGGAAACTGTAGTTCTTATTGGATAATTTTGTACGTAATGTAATTGTAGATAGTTTAATGGAACAATAAAAAATATTTTATATAAGGTATTATTTGTTTCATGATGTAATAGGAGTAGTTAAATCTATAATATTTAAATTAAAACCATTAATATATATACATATATATATATATATATATAAGTTTATTGTAACCGCAAATATATTTTTTCATACAAACAAGTTTTTTTATGCAAGGATAGTATTATATTTTATATTAATAACATTGTTCATTGCTAATATTTTCATCAATATTCGTACATCATATAATAACCAAAAACACCATAATTAGATGCTAATACACAAATCTCTCTATCAATAATATATTCTATACCTGAGTGTATAAATATTAAATACAAATATCAGTCTTATCCATTCCAGGACATAAAAATCAGTCATGCCATTCCAAGCTATAAAAGCCAGCCAACACTAGCCATATTATTACAGGCTTATGCCATAGACTCTAATTTTTTCTTCGTATATACATTTATCTTTGCATTAATTTTTATACATATTAAACTTCTCTTAAATTTACTACTGATTTAAAAATAAAATAAAAAACTTGTCAATTCATAGTTACCTCCAATTATATCACTAAAATATCACTAAACCCAGGACATGGATATAAAAATTTTCGTTTTTTTCAAGGGGCCATGACATGACAACTAAGCAGGCATTGAAAATCGAGGCAAATAATACTTGTCATCTTTTTCCAATCCTTGTAGATGAAAAGGAAAACCAGGGCATCAAACCACGGAGGGTAGTGGCCCACTATCAGAGGCCCACTACCAGACCAGGACGTGCAGTGGCAAGGTGAAAGAGTCGGTATGTTTTTGCTTTCATTTCGTTTTTTTCAAGGGGCCATGACAACTGAGCAGGCATTGAAAATCGAGGCAAATAATACTTGTCATCTTTTCCAATACTCGTAGATGAAAAGGATGGTTCGACAGTTGAATTTGGAATTATTATATGCAGTAGCAGTGACCTTAATCAAATTTCGAGGAGTTACATATGATGCCGAAGCAGTGACATAGATCGTACAGCTTCACTCTCTCTCTCTCTCTCTCTCTCTCTAAATGAATATGATTGTTGATATATTCATTGAATCTTAGGGACATGTTCTGGCCATCAATTCCTCGCGCAGAGTGCAGTGACTTCAACCGCATATTAGAGGGAAATGTTATCTCTTTATTATTTTTCTTATCATCTAGAGATTTCAAGGTTTTGTACTATATGAAAGGACTTTCGTAGTGTTGTTTATGAATGTGGTTAAAATACTGTTCGGTAAAAATTTAAAATTAATTTTTTATATTTTTTAATTGTTTAATATATTACTATTAAAAATATATTATTTTAATATATTAAAAAAAAAGAAAATTACTATATTAAGACTATTTCTCTTAATGAATTTTACCATCGAAATATAGAAGATTAACTCTTCTCACAAGATGATCAATTTGGTCCTCTTTCCTCACTATATAATCTTAGTTGATCTTTGTTGGGAAAATGGTTTCCCTAAGGAATTGTGTATGCCCGAATGACTTGAGGAAGTAGCTATCAGAGCGACTCTGCTTGTCTCCATTTCTATTGGATCGTTGGAGCTGTATTATATCCTATACACGACTTCCTCTATACGCATAACCAAAAGGGCATCAATTGTATTTTTGTACAGAGAAGTATAGTTGAATTTCATAAAAGAGATCTCAATTTAATTTCTAACAGGGACGGCATCGCATTTTTTTGGGTCTTCTTGACCAATTGTAAAAGCAGTCCACAATCACAGCAAAGCCATGACCTCACTCTTATTCTTGTCCTGCACGTTTATATTTTTGAACAATATATTGCCAATCTCAAGTCCACTTAATTATACCACAGGCCTTTAAAAAGGATATGAAAATCAGTCTTTTTCATGCAATCCCACCTTGAAATCCTCTAGCAAATAAAGAAAAAAAAAAGGGCTCTGTAGCAGAATGAAGAAAGCTGAGCTGGTCTTCATACCGACAACAGGTATAAGCCACCTCCTATCCTCAGTAGAGGTAGCAAAGCTTCTTGTAGACCGTGATGAGAGGCTTTCAATCACCTTCCTCATCATGAAACTAAGTTCTGACCCCAAGATTGATAGGTTTATAAATTCAGTGAGCAAAGCCTGTACTCGTATCCGCTTCATTGACTTGCCTAAAGATGAGCCTGATTCAAACGAGCCCAAAATGATCTTCTTTTCTTTGATTGAAGCCCAGAAACCCCATGTCAAAGATGAAGTCTCTAAGCTTGTGAGTCAGTCCGAGTCAAGCCCTGACTCGCCTACACTTTCTGGGTTTGTTCTCGATATGTTTTGTACACCAATGATAGATGTGGCCAATGAATTTGGTGTTCCCTCATATATTTTCCTTGCGTCAGGTGCAGCTTCTCTTGGCCTTCAATTTTATGTTCAGGCTCTTCACGATGAGCAGAAAGTTGACCCTACTGAGTTCAAGGGCTCGGATGCTGAGTTGGTCATGCCGTGTTTGGCAAATCCTCTTCCAGCTAAGGTCTTGCCTTTTTTTATGCTCGACAAAGAGTGGCTGCCACTTTTCCTCGGTCTAGCTAGAAGGTTTAGAGAAAGTAAGGGTATTATAATAAACACATTTGAAGAGCTGGAATCTCATGCGATTGACTCCTTTTCTAAGGTCAAGGGTAATACCCCTCCGGTATATCCAGTGGGTCCCATTTTAAACCTTAATAGAGATGATGATCATGATTGTGACGAGGAGTCTGATAAATACAAAGACATCAAGCAATGGCTCGATGAGCAGCCTCTATCCTCGGTAGTGTATCTATGCTTCGGAAGCATGGGGAGTTTCGGTGCGGTTCAAGTGAAGGAAATTGCTTGCGGGCTAGAGCAGAGTGGGCATCGATTCTTGTGGTCTCTACGTAAACCACCACCGAAAGGCGAGATGGAACTTCATCCAAGCGATTACACTAATCCTCGGGATATCTTACCCGAAGGGTTTTTGGATCGAACGGCTAACATAGGAAAAATAATTGGATGGGCCCCACAAACAGATATTTTGGCCCATCCATCTGTAGGAGGGTTTGTATCGCACTGTGGATGGAACTCTATATTGGAAAGCATATGGTTTGGCGTTCCAATTGCAACATGGCCATTATATGCAGAGCAACAACTTAATGCTTTTATGTTAATTGTTGAGCTCGGATTGGGAGTGGAAATTAAAATGGATTATAGAAGAGAATTTAACTGGGATGGTAGTGAAAATGTCATTAGTGCCGGGGAGATCGAGAGAGGAGTAAGGTGTTTAATGGAGCTTTGCGATGAGAAGAGGGAGAAGTTGAAGGAGATGAGTGGAAAGAGCAGGAAAGCTTTGCAGAACGGTGGATCCTCGTTCACTTGGTTAGGTCGTTTTATTCAAGATACGGTGGACCACCTGCCATGATTAAACTGTACTCTCTTCGTGTTATTTAATAAAACGTCTTTTAGAAATGGTTTGAAACTGTGATTGTTATTATATTTTAAATATTTTTTTTATTGAAATGTATTAAAATAGTATTTTTTATTTTTTAAAAATAATTTTTAAGATCAGCACATTAAAATAATTCAAAACATATAAAAAATATTAATTTTTTTCAAAAAAATAATTTTTTTTTAGAACGCGGTTGTTCTCTTAGTTGATACTTAGATGTTAGAGGTGAGCAAAAAAATCGATAAACCTAGAAAACCGGAAAAATAACCAAAAAAACCGAATTAACCGATTAAAAAATCACAAAAAAATTCCGATTCGGTTCGGTTCGATTTCTGTTTCGGTTTCTAAAATCTGAAACTGATTGAAACGAATCGAACCGATTTAACCAGCCATCACTTAAAAAAAAGCAAGTATAAATACAATCTTTTCTAACCCTAGAATAACATTAAGCCATCAGCCGCCGCCGCCCCTCCTCTCTACATCTCTCTCATTTCACTCTCACTATACTCTCCCCCCTCCCCTCCCTTCTCTGCATCTCTCTCCCTTCACTCTCTGGCCGGTGAAAAATCAAAGCAAAACAAGTTGGTCATCGTTGGCTCTACTGAGACAGAGAGTGATGAAGAAGAATACTTGGCTGAGTTAACTCATCAAATAGCCCACTCCACCCTTGAAGATGATTTCAAGAGAAACAACCTCCCTTGCAGCACCGAAAAGACTTAAGGTATTGCTTCCTTTTTGTTTCTTTTTAAAGTAGGACAACCTGCTCTGGTTTCTGTGATTATGTTTTCTGGGGCTAATATTCGGGTCTTGGGTTTTTGCCTGATTTGCAAGGTTGGGTGCAGTTGTAGACAAGGATCTAGCAGTGGAAGCCCGAATGGGTCTTCACCTCTAGCAACTTGGGATCTGTTGTATGAGATTGCAGGAGAAGTAGAGAGGACAATTGGGTTTGAACCGATTTGGAAGGAAAAAAAACCGAATCGAACCAAACTGAAATTAATCAGTTTGAACCGGTTTTCGGTTCGGTTCCGTTCAAAAAATTAAAAAAAAATATTTCGTTTTGGTTGTTTATTTTGGTTCAAAATCGGACCGAACCAGAAATGCTCAGCCCTGTTAGATGCTATGCTCGCGCGACATCGTGGGCTTGTGACATGTTGTGCGTTGTCATGGATTTATAGAAAAAATTATATATAAAAAAAATATTATATGCAGAAAAATTGTTGTAATTCACAATATTTTTAAGGAAAAAGCTATAAAGATTCTTAACCAGCTTAATATTAAAAAAAAAAATCAACAAAGATAATTTTGAAAAAATCATAAAAAAAAACCAAGTTGCGAAACACTGTAGCAATCTATAGTGTTTCATGAGGAAATCTAAAGTTGTAATTCTCAACCAACTCAAAATTAAAAATAATAAAATTAATAAAAGATAATTTTTAAAAAAATCATGGGGGAACACTGTAGTAATCCACAATGTTTTAAAGAAAAAATCTACGAAGCTAACTTCTAAACCAGCTCAATATTAAAAAATTAAAATCGACAAAAACGATTCTGAAAAAAACAACACAAAAAATGAAAAGAAGAAGAAGATAATTTTTGAGAAAAAAGAAAAAAAATTAAAAAAATAGAAAAAAGAACATGTGGGGAAAGTTAAAGCTAAATTCTCAATAAGCTCAATATTAAAATCATTTAGGAAAACACTGTAGCAAACTATAGTGTTTTGTGAGGAAATATACAATTGTAATTCTCAATCAGCTCAATATTAAAAAAAATAAAATCAACAAAGAAAATTTAGGAAAATATCACAAAAAAACGAAAGGAAAAAAAACCATGCAGGGAAAAATTATAGCAATCTATAGTGTTTCATGAGGAAATCTACAGTTGTAATTTTCAACCAGCTCAATATGAAAAAAATAAAATCCACAAAGATAATTCTAAGAAAAAAACAAAAAAAATCATTAAAAAAAACCATGTTGAGAAACACTGTAGCAATCCACAGTGTTTTAAAGAAAAAAACTAAAAAAATAAATTCCCAACCAGTTCAATAGTAAAAAAAAAACATCAACAAAAACAATTCTGAAAAAAAAGACAATTTTTGAAAAAAAAACAAAAAAGGAGAAAAAAATGGAAAAACAAAACATGTGGGGAAAGCTAAAGCTAAATTCTCAATCAGCTCAATATTGAAAAAATAAATTCGACTAAGATATTTAATAAACATGTTTTAATAAGAAAATTTAACTCAACCTGAAATGAAAAAAAAATTATCATCACCCAAAGTTTGTATAATGTAAAAAAAAGTCACATTAATTTATTTTCTCTTTACAGTATGAAAATAAATCATTAAGAGAAAAGAAAAGAAAATTCAAGAGGAAAAAAAATAAAATTGGAAGATAATATTTTTTTATTTATTAAAAACAAACTTTTATCTAATCACATCAAATTAATACAAAAACATCTCAATATGAATTAAAGAAAAATAATAATTTGAAATAAAAAATTATCAAAAAAATTTCAAAGCATTGTTGAAAAACAAAAACAAACATGGTTTAATAAAAAAATTGAACCCAACCTAAAACTAAAAAAAACTTTATCATCACCTAATTTTTTTAGAATATAGAAAAAGAATATTAGGTTCAATTTCCCTGGCAAACCCAAGCCAAAACCAACCCCTTTTTTGGCACTTTTTGGAAGTGTTTTGAACCTGGCTTGTCAGCCCGACCCAATAGCGTTGGGCCCAGCTGCCAAGCCAGACCCAACAACTTTTTACAGAGAAGGTAACGCCCTCAGCCACAATTTTTGACCAAAAACAAAGCTGAGGAACTCCCCTTAAGGTGCTGCATTATTGTCCACAGTAAAAGCAATCTATGTCTATAATGTCGTCTACAATGCAATATGTCTTTGTCCACTCCCACGCGTTTTGAAAGAGTCCAGCAGAAAGTAAATGCAACTACCTGTTGGATCTAAGCTTGTGAGTCAGTCCGAGTCGAGCCCTGACTCGCCTACACTTTCTGGGTTTGTTCTCTATATGTTTTGTACGCCAATGATAGATGTGGCCAATGAATTTGGTGTTCCCTCATATATTTTCCTTGCGTCAGGTGCAGCTTCTCTTGGCCTTCAATTTTATGTTCAGGCTCTTCACGATGAGCAGAAAGTTGACCCTACTGAGTTCAAGGGCTCGGATGCTGAGTTGGTCATGCCGTGTTTGGCAAATCCTCTTCCAGCTAAGGTCTTGCCTTTTTTTATGCTCGACAAAGAGTGGCTGCCACTTTTCCTCGGTCTAGCTAGAAGGTTTAGAGAAAGTAAGGGTATTATAATAAACACATTTGAAGAGCTGGAATCTCATGCGATTGACTCCTTTTCTAAGGTCAAGGGTAATACCCCTCCGGTATATCCAGTGGGTCCCATTTTAAACCTTAATAGAGATGATGATCATGATTGTGACGAGGAGTCTGATAAATACAAAGACATCAAGCAATGGCTCGATGAGCAGCCTCTATCCTCGGTAGTGTATCTATGCTTCGGAAGCATGGGGAGTTTCGGTGCGGTTCAAGTGAAGGAAATTGCTTGCGGGCTAGAGCAGAGTGGGCATCGATTCTTGTGGTCTCTACGTAAACCACCACCGAAAGGCGAGATGGAACTTCATCCAAGCGATTACACTAATCCTCGGGATATCTTACCCGAAGGGTTTTTGGATCGAACGGCTAACATAGGAAAAATAATTGGATGGGCCCCACAAACAGATATTTTGGCCCATCCATCTGTAGGAGGGTTTGTATCGCACTGTGGATGGAACTCTATATTGGAAAGCATATGGTTTGGCGTTCCAATTGCAACATGGCCATTATATGCAGAGCAACAACTTAATGCTTTTATGTTAATTGTTGAGCTCGGATTGGGAGTGGAAATTAAAATGGATTATAGAAGAGAATTTAACTGGGATGGTGGTGAAAATGTCATTAGTGCCGGGGAGATCGAGAGAGGAGTAAGGTGTTTCATGGAGCTTTGCGATGAGAAGAGGGAGAAGTTGAAGGAGATGAGTGGAAAGAGCAGGAAGGCTTTTCAGAACGGTGGATCCTCGTTCACTTGGTTAGGTCGTTTTATTCAAGATACGGTGGATCTTCGTGTTATTTAATACAACGTCTTTTAGAGGTTGTTTGCAAGTATGGTTGTGGTTTTTTTTAAAAGAATTTTTTATGCTGAAATGCATTAAGACAATATTTTTTATTTTTTTAAAATTATTTTTGAGATCAGTACATCAAAACGATCTAAAACATACAAAAAATATTAATTTTTTGCAAAAAAAATATGTCTGTATCCACTCCCACGCGTTTTGAAAGAGCCCAGCAAACAGTAAATGCAACTACCTGTTGGATCTTATATAATACAAAAATATAAAGTATATTATGTGAACGAAAAATTTATTTGGAATTATAATTTTCTGAATGCTTTTATTTTGAAAAACATATTCAAGAGGGTTCTTTGAAACCCTCGATATTTTGACCAATAAAACAACATTTCACTCCACCAAAAAGCAAAACAAAAATTTTTAACACTGATGCAAACCTATCTATGAGAATCGATTAAATTTCCAAGACAAGTTTGTTTTAAACAAACATCAAAATGATTTTTTTTAATGGCTTTGAAATTCCAATAGTTCATTGTGAAAACAACTTCTCTTTCACACAGCCTTGTCCCTAAAGAAACCTGAACACTTGAGAACATGATCAAGCTGAGGGGCAATCTGACAAACACATAATAAGGTTGGCTCTTTGATTTCTTTTTCTAAGAAATAGAAATGCTGGGCAGAGCTGGCAACCATTTAGATAAAGGTTTTGGGGCAAAGAAATATGCTGATGTGATACCCCTCCTAGAGGTCAAGATCACAAGATATGACTCTAGTAAGCAAAAGCAAAGAGTCATCAAAACTTACTATCAAAGACTCATACTTTTGAGAAAAGAAAAACTCCATAAGAAAAGGAGACATACATTTCTCAGGTAAGTATAAATCATGATGCATTGCTTCCATCATTTGACAGATTGGTGTCTCACCATCACCTCTTTTTGAGTGCGCCGTTGAGCCCTCATCATTCAGCTAGTACGCTTTACAGCCCTACCTTTTTTTTTTCTTTTGAGTATGCCTTCGAGCCCTCCACCATCTTAGGTTTTGCACTTTACAGCCCTACGTCTTTCAATTTGAGCATGCTTTCAAGCTCTCCACCATATTAGGTTTTGCGCTTTACAGGCCTATATTTTTGCCTTCGAGTACGTCTTCAAGCCCTCAACCATCTTGAGTCGTGCGTTTTCTAACCAAACCTTCTTTTAAGTGTGCTTTAGAGCCCTCAACCACCTTGAATAGTGCGTTTTCTAACCTCTTTTATTTTTTAAAAAAAATTACTTTTAAGATGTAAAAATAATATGGCGTTATCTCTTTATTAATTATCTTATCATCTAGTGGTTTCAAGGGTTTTGTACTGTATAAAAGGACTTTTATAATATTTAGGAATGTGGTTAAAACATTGTTTGGTAATAATTTAAAATTAATTTTTTATATTTTTTAATTGTTTTAATGTATTACTATTAAAAAATAAATTTAAATTTTCTTTAAAAAATATATATTATTTTAATATATTTAAAAAAAATACTAAAATACCAATCACGAACACAAGTGTCAAAAAACCACAATCAATGAAAGCAGCCAGCCCATTAAGGACAAATCGGGAGGTTGCCATTTGCCCCCTAAATTTAAGAACTCTAGCCCCTCCAAGTTAATAATCTCGCATATTTGGTACCTTTCTTTTAGAAAATTTGAATTTTATCCTTGGAAAATGAAGACTTTAATAGAAGACTATTTCTCTTAATAAATTTGACCATCATCTAAATATAGAAGAATAACTCTTCTCAAAAGATGATCAATTTGGTCCTCTTTCCTCCACATATAATTTTATTTGATCTTTGTTTGGAAACTGAATTCCCCAAGGAATTGTGTGTACCCGAATGACTTGAGGAAGTAGCTATCAGAGCGACTCTGCTTGTCTCCATTGCTATTGGATCGTTTGAGCTGTATTATACCCTATACAGGACTTCCTGTATACGCATAACCAAAAGGGCATCAATTGTATTTTTGTACTGAGAAGTATATAAAGCAATTAATGAAAAATACGTACCCCTAAATCGAAATACTTCATAGTTGTTTTCTCCATACAATTTTCTCCTTTTCGTTTTATTTTCAAGTATGTTTAAAAACAAATTTTATAGATTTCTTTGTCTTGAAGAAGATACTGTTCTTGCAAATTAAAAAAAAAAAAACTCATCCTGCATTTACAAATTAAGAAAATAATGTCTTTGAATAACAAGTAGTTTTTATTGAAGATCATGTATTATTTTAATTTACAAAATCAGGATGTATCTCCATCAGAAAGGAGAATACCATTCCTTCCTACGTTATTTTATATTAAAATATTTTTTTATTTTAATATATTTAAAAAAAAGAAAATTACTATATTAAGACTATTTCTCTTAATGAATTTTACCATCGAAATATAGAAGATTAACTCTTCTCACAAGATGATCAATTTGGTCCTCTTTCCTCACTATATAATCTTAGTTGATCTTTGTTGGGAAAATGGTTTCCCTAAGGAATTGTGTGTGCCCGAATGACTTGAGGAAGTAGCTATCAGACTCTGCTTGTCTCCATTTCTATTGGATCGTTTGAGCTGTATTATATCCTATACACGACTTCCTCTATACGCATAACCAAAAGGGCATCAATTGTATTTTTGTACAGAGAAGTATAGTTGAATTTCATAAAAGAGATCTAAATTTAAATTTCTGACAGGGACGGCATCGCATTTTTTTGGGTCTTCTTGACGAATCGTAAAAGCAGTCCCACAAGCACAGCAAAGCCATGACCTCACTCTTATTCGTGTCCTGCACGTTTATATTTTTGAACAATATATTGCCAATCTCAAGTCCACTTAATTATATTCACAGACAGTGCCTTTAAAAAGGATATTAGTGCCGCGGGGTGCGCGAGTGCGGCGCGACGTCGTCTGGCAATGATAGAGGCTCTCTATCATGCCTCCTAGTGTGAGGGGCGTTGTGTGTTGGGAAGATTTTTTGGATTTAATTATAAAATTATAATTAAGGTTCAGGAGTCGCCACCTAGTATTATGGTCACTAGAAACCTATGGTCTGCGAGAGTCTGAGTAAGGGACTGGTTGTGCAAGGGGAAGATGCATCACCCCCAGTGCACCCTACCTAAGGTAAGCTGCATTGTTATTTGATTGTTTTTCTAAGTCGGGTTTCTATTCGTTGGTCTTTTCTAAGGCTTAAGGCAGATCTCTCTTCATGCAAAAGTCTCTACCTTATTGGGTTAAATCCTAACCGTTCTAAAGTCTGAATATTAGCATCGCATTTATTTACATCTTGTATCTTTAATACTCAAGGGTGTACATTATCGTGTAATTTTACACCCCACAAATATTAAAGTCTATATCTAGACCCCTAAAAAAATGACATGTTGGCCAAATCTTAATGGATAATATAAACCGGTTATGATATCCTTTATTGGATTTTTTTTAAAACATGAAAAAGATGCAATTTTTGTTTTTTTATGAAAAATATGCTTGAAAAAATTTTAAGATTTGGCCGTATGCAACAAAATATTTTTTCTTTTTGAAAATGTTTTGAATTTTTTTTGAAATATTTTGGAGAAAAACCAGGTATTTTAATACCAGATTTGTATTTTCTAATGCAAATATATAACCCGATATTGTGCAAAATGGATAGAAAAATATTTGAGAACATCACAAATTTTTTAAAATCATTTTTGAATTTTTTTGGATTTTTTTTAGAAATATATAATATAATATTATATTTTAATTGGAGAACGTGAACAGTAAGTTCATGTTATGCATGCAACTTCACTGTTGCAGATGGCGGAGTAAAGCGAGAGGCAACCTTGCAGAGGAGAAGAAGTTGTTGTCACTGCCTGGGGTGAGGTTGGAGGTGGTCTGGGTAGTCTCCCTGAAGCTGATGGCGGCATCTGTGGAGGAGTTGGTGCTGCTGCTACCGATACTGGAGAAGGAAGAAAACAAAAATGGTAGTCTTGATTGGCTACTGCCGCCGTGGAGGAAAAAGAAGGAGCTTTCGGCAGAGAGGGATAAGTGTGGTGGAGAGGGTGGAAGACGAGCTGGTGGCAGCGTGGCTTGGAGTCACTGAGAACATGGTGGAGAGAGAGCGTGGAGAGAGAGACTTGCTGCAGAAAAAACTTGGGAGGAGGCTGATTTTTTCTGATTTTTGGACTCGATTTTCTACTCTCTCAGGTCATCAACGTAGCCTCTATTTATAGGCGGTGGAAGAGAGTAATCTCGTCCACACCGGTGAAAAATTTTGGCCCTTGATTTGGTTGGTAAGGATCCCAACCGTTGGTTCAAAGTAGCCTCCCTGAGTTGTCAAATCTGGAGGAAAAGGTTGCTTGAGTTAACCTCTTCACGTCGTCGCCAGTGGCGTCGTGTTGTCATTCATCCTGAAACGTTCACATGAGGTTGTGGAGGAACTGCAGGGGATCCATTTCGTGCAAGTTTGTTCGATTTGATGGAGAAAACAAGCATTAAATGCACCTGCAAATAAGGCTTCAAAGCAGTTTCTTTCGGGTAAAAGAAGAAGACAATGAACAGTTACCAGATGACGCGTCGTCTGGTCCTCTTCTTTTTTTAATGCAAAACGGCACCGTTTTGGATCGAATTAGGGTTTTTAACAGATTTTCAAATTAGTCCTCCCTCTTTCAATTGGTTTCAATTGAATTCCTATTTGACTCTAAACTTTTAATTTAATGCAATTAGGTCCCTAATGAACTTCAATTGGAACCCCGAAGTTACGTGCCTTTTACAATATGGCCCTTGGTCTTGGATTTATGCAAATTAACTCCTAATTGACCATTAAACTTTCAATTTCTTCAATCCCCCTGATTTTTTCAATTAAGCCCCTAAAGTTTCGCACCTTTTGCATATTGGCCCTTGGCTGCTAATTTCTTCAATTTAACCCCTAATTGACCCTAAAACTTCAATTTTCTTACAATTTGACCCCTAATTTCAATCAATTAACTTGGTAAAAATTAAATTTGATCTCTTAAAATTCTAATATTCTAAATTAAGCCCAAAATAAAATTAATTTGACCCATTTAAAGTATAATTAAATCCTTGCACTTAATTCCTTTAATGGGACCCAAATTAATTCTTAAACATAATTAAAATTTAATTTGGCCTATGATTAAATTAAATTGGCCTATTAAAAATTTAATCATGTCATTGGACTTATTTTTTATGCAAATTGGTCCAATAATTATTTAATTTGACCTTGAATTTACTTTTTTGTCCATTTTTGGGCATAATGGGGTACAATAAGGTCTTGAATTTCCTCCAAAAAATTACAGCTTGATTCCCCGGCCTGCTTTCTCCACGTTGCCAGCCTTTATTTTATTTTTTTGATTTTTATTTTGAAAAAAAGTGAATTTTGGGGAATAACCCAGAATTGGGTTATGACAGTTGCCCCTCTCTTTACAATGCTTACGATAGAAAGTCGCGTAAGAGACTTTAAATAGTAAGCGTTGTAAAGAAGAAAAAGAAGAATGAGAGATGATTGATTCATCATATTGAGAAATGATGAACCCTTTGAGGGCTAGAAAGCGCACTCAGAGTAAAAACTGGAAGATTTTTCTTTTGAAAATTCAGAGATTTTGGAAATGGTTGAATTGTCATGAGTGACCTACCAAGAGAAAATTGAAAAATAGTTTTTTGAGGTGGTCTTATTGTAACAGGTGACCTACCCAGATGAAAAATACAAGATTTTTCAAATTGGTGAAAAATACAGAGATTTTTCAAAGTAGTCTTCGACCTGCCCAAGTGGAAAGTGAAAAGAGTTTTTAAAATGGTGAGAATGCGGAGATTTTTCAAAGTGGTCTTATTGCAATGGGCGATCTGCCTAGATGAAAATTTTTTGAAGGAGGTGAGAAATGCGAGGATTTTTCAAAAATGGTTTCATTGTAATAGGCAACCGGCCCAAATAGAAGATGAAAAGAGTTTTCAAAGAGGTCTGATTATGGTGGGTGACTTACCTAGGTGAAATGTCTTAAAGAGACGACATGATAGGGCTCGAAGGTGCATTATTCAAGAGATGGAAGCTCAAAGGAGCGTTCGAAAATAGATAGGACCCGAAGGGGAACGAGGGCTGAAAGGCACACTTGATAGGAGGTAGGGTTAGAAAACACACTCCCTGAGAGGTGAGGGCTTAAAGGCACACTCGAAAGGAGGCAGGGTTAGAAAACACACTACCTAAAGGTAGTGAAGGGCTCTAAGGCGCACTCAAAAAGAGGTAAGGTTAGGAAACGCACTACCTAAAATGATCGAGGGCTCTAAGGTGGTTGAGGGCTCTAAGGCACACTCGAAAGGATGCAGGGTTAGAAAACACACTACCTCAAGGAGGTCGAGGGCTCTAAGACGCACTAAAAAAGATGTAAGGTTAGGAAACGCACTATCTAAGATAGTCGAGGGCTCTAAAACGCACTTAAGAGGTAGGGTTAGAAAACACACTACCCATGAGGTGAGGGCTCGAAGGCACACTTAAAAAGAGGTAAGGTTAGAAAACGCACTACCTAAGGTGGTCGAGGGCTTTAAGACGCACTCGAAAAGAGGTAAGGTTAGAAAACGCATTACCCATGAGGTTAGGGCTCGAAGGCGCACTCGAAAAGAGGCAGGGTTAGAAAACACACTACCCAAGGTGGTCGAGGGCTCTAAGGCGCACTCAAAAAGAAGTAAGGTTAGAAAACACATTACCCATGAGGTGAGGGCTCGAAGGCGCACTAAAAAAAAGGTAAGGTTAGAAAACGCTCTACCTAAGGTGGTTGAGGGCTCTAAAGCGCACTCAAAAGGAGGTGGGGTTAGAAAACACACTACCCATGAGGTGAGGGCTCAAAGGCGCACTCGAAGGGAGGTATGGTTAGAAAACACACTACCCATGAGGTGAGGACTTGAAAACGCACGAAAAAAGAGTTAATGTTGAAAAA
>Ga0325405_1003781_pt1 | contig 15532 bp, 17 predicted proteins | sample PopdelMetagenome_21_FD_205663 | JGI IMG/M metagenome (GOLD analysis project Ga0325405, IMG submission 205663) | Populus deltoides microbial communities from Bellville, Georgia, United States - Xylem-Control-R2 | ecosystem: Host-associated > Plants > Phyllosphere > Stem > Wood/Secondary xylem... | reverse complement strand
TGATTTTGCAATCCAATCACCATTATTTAACTAATGGAAACACAAAATGTTTTGTTTAGCTCGAAGGAAAGAAACCTACAGACAGACAGAGAAGCAAAGAATTTCACGGACAGAATAAAATTGTATGGTCCCAAAGTACACGCTCTAGAACCCAAGGAAAAGTACCTTGCTACTTTTCTGTATGTATATTACAATTCACAGGCTGTTTGACGAAGAAACAGAGGTTTCACATATCCCTGTGCAAGTCAAGAAACGAAGCTTCACGTTCCAGCTCTACTCAACCGCGTCTCTTGACGTGTTGGGTGTTTGATGCTGTGAAAGATTGCGGTTGAAGAAAATAGATTTAAGAGATATACGTAGTTAAAATTGTCGTTAGATGCAATATTCTTTTGTTTTTTCGAGAAATTCTTTAATATTTGCCATTCTTAAACAATACTTTAGTATTTTCTTCTGAAATAAAGTGTTTTTTTCAGAATAAAAAACTCGCAGTAAGTTATTGATATGCAAGAGTGAAAAAAAAGGGAGTGGAGTTACGGTTATGTTTCAAGTTATCTATTTTAATAAGGGTAGTATTGGGATTTGAAGCCACTTCCTTTTCTTTTTAAAGCCGAGTGAGTCCAAGAAGACAGAGGGAGGAAAAGTTCGTTTCGAAAAACAGAGAGGAGACCGGAGAGACGTATTTTTGAAAACTAGCTAGATAGAAAGGAAGGAAGGAAAAATTACACAAAAATGGGAGATATTGTATTGCTCGTGGATGATTTGCAGACAAGTTGTGCAATACCACACTGTAGGATTTGCCATGAAGCAGAATTTGAAAGCTGCAAGAGCTTGGAAGCTCCTTGTGCTTGCTCTGGAACTGTCAAGGTAAACAAACAGAATCAATAAACCTCATGCTCTTCTGGCTGCTACCTTGTAGTTTTGATTTTCATCTTCTGTTTATGATTTTTTCTTTAAAAAAAAATGGTATCCTTTTCAGTTTGCACACAGAGATTGCATACAGAGATGGTGTAACGAGAAGGGAAACACAACGTGTGAAATATGTCTCCAGGTTTGAGACTCTTACGATTTATATATTAAAATCTTGATTTTCTTTTCTGGGTTCCCTGCTTCCTTGTTTCCTTTTCCTGATTTGTCTTTTATCTTTCCCCCCTTCTCTGCTGGTAGACTTTTGGTTCTATGAATCAAATATTTGTTCCTGTTTTACTTCGAATTTGTGTTTAATTTCATATTTCTCACATGACCCGTGTTCAGTTTTGTTTTAGGTTTGAATTTTGGAGTCTGCGATCTTGTCTTGATGAACACTGACCTCTTCTATTGATACCTACTGTACTTTTGTTTCTCCCCAACAACACGGAACTTAAATTTCTGTATTAAAAAACTTTCCAAAGATTTTTTTTCGAGGAAACTCATAATTTGATCCTTCATGGGTTTAGTCTTCTTTTAAATTCAACGATGTCAGGTGAGTAATTAGAATGAAATTTGATTTATTTATCTTGCAGAATTATGAACCAGGATACTCGGCACCTTCAAGAAAGTGTGAGATGACCGAGCCAATGACGATTAGGTACATTCTTATTCCCTTCAAAAAATTATAGATAAGAAGAGAACGCGTGGCATTATCCTCCAACTGTTAATGCGCGTTTTAGAATATTGGCGTTCCCTTCCCTTGATTTGCATACTTCCTCAGATAAGTAATATATAAAATATACTAATCGAATTGAAAGCTGCTTTATACAATATACCGAAAATGTCACAGCTGACGCTGAACAATTGTTTGCTACTTGCTTGGTCCATGAACGTCGACTACTCCATGTCATTTTCAAGTCTTTTCAGTCTCTTGGGGTTTTTTTTAATTACATACAAATAGATTATCTTGCTATTATGATTACGACTGTATCAAAACTGTAATGTACTGAAATCATGAATGGTCATGGCAGAGATAGTTTGGAAATCCCAAGAAGAGAACATGATCCGGAAAACCAAGAATTAGGAGGCATAGCTGAAAGAGCCACCGCTGGTGCTGAGGAGTACTCACATTGCTCATCTGCCGCGGACAGAAGCGCCTCTTGCTGCCGGTTTTTGGCTCTAACGGTAAGTTCCTGTTCATCATACGATGCTTGAACGTAATTCATAATCTTAACACTTAGTTTAAGAGGATTGTGATTAAAAAAGAAAAAGAAAAAGAAAAGAGAATGGTAGCTTAGCTATTGACTTGGTGTATTGATGGGGAACTACTATTATATTGTGTGCTTTGGTTGACCGAGTGACTTGGACGGGAACTTTAACATTTAAAAATTCGGTGGGATTGCTTAGCATTCAAAACTACCCAGGACCAGGAGGGAGTCAAATTGAAGGTGAAGAACAGTCGATTGGGAACCATCATGCGGGCTAGAATCCACGGTTAGGTCATGTGAGGAAAACGTAGACGAGTTTCCCCTATTGTTGCCGTCCCACAAGCAATTCACGTTTCTAATTATTTGAAGAAAAAAAAAAATCAAGTAAATTCATTAGTAAAAAAAACTATAAAAATAATATTTAAGGATGATAATTGATATCGCAGTTAACACTCAATTTATACCTTATTTATTATTTATTAAATTAAGATATATATCAATTTGAGTATTTATTGGATTAGAAAATTGATGAAAAACTTTCTAAAAATATCCTCACTTCACAATGATGATAATGATAAAAATAAAAAAAACTCTAAAAAACAACTATTTATCTAGGAATAATAATTAAGTATTCACGGATTGAATTTTTATTATGTTCATATTTTACTTATTACATAAATAAAATTTAAATATTTATATTTTATTCATTAAATTCTAAATATTCATTTCAATATTTATTTCTAAGTATATATATGAAAATGTATATATTTTAAGTCAAATCAAGATTAATTATATTCATGTTCATCACTAGGAAAATAAATTACCTATCACAAAAACACAAACAAAGATTAGAGAAATATGATTACACTTTGTAAATATGATTACAGTTAGCTATCATTTCCAATTTGAAGAAATAGAAATGGATAAATCCATTGGTGTTTTCTGGGTAAATGCTTACAGTAGGTTTTTCTAGGTGATATGATTACAATTTGTAAGAATGATTGTTCTGTGTTTTTTTCTTTTGGGTTTTTGTTTTGAATGATGATTATGCTTACGGGGCTGTGATTTAAGGATTAATTTTCCTGTTTGATTGGTGGTTTGGCATGAAATTTGATCTAGACGGTGGTTGTTGGTGACGATGCTTGGGTAAAAAAAAAAACAGAGAGGAGATTTGTTATTCTAGTTTTGTTTCAAATAATTTATTTTTAGTGCATTATTTTTTATTAAAAAAAGAAAAAGAAAAGTATACAAAAAATAATTAAAAGCATCTATTCTGTCCCACCTACACTCTCTTCCTCCATCCCTCTCTGTCTCCCTTCTCATGTTTTTCTTGTATTTTTATTCATTACAGCGGAGCCACAGCGGGGGGAGGGGGAGGGGGAGGGGGAGGGGGAGGATTTTTAGGGATTTTTTTTTACCCAAACTTTCATTGAAAACTTAGAGAAGGGGATTGAAAATTCATTCATATTGTTTGTTGTTCAGGGGATATTTTACAACGTAGCCCTTTTTTCTTTTTCTTTTGCAGTTTACGGTCCTTATGCTCTTGAGACATCTTTTTGCTACGCTCACCGGTGGAACAGAAGATTACCCATTTACACTTGTTACTGTAAGCATTTGATTTCCTTACAGTGCTCCCAGTTCAACCTAACTTTGTCCTTTCTAAATTGAATCAGTTTCTGTGTCATTTTATTGATTCTCCCTCCTGGTATATTTTGCAGTTGCTCATCTTAAGAGCTAGTGGAATTTTATTCCCAATGTATATAGTTTTTTGGACAATTGCAGCAGTTCATAAAAGCATCCGGTCTCAATATCAGGTGAGCACACCTGATCATGCAGATCACAAGAGCGCCGCTGCAAAGAGTGCAGCACAGTTCAATTGATTTATTTGCAAGCTAACAAGAGTGTATTCATTCTTTGCGTGTCAGGGTTCTGAGGATGACGAAGACTACACCTCAAACTCTGACGGAGATGAGGGCGAGGATCAAGAAGATGCGCACCATCATTTAGTATAGGCATGATCCCAAAATAATTTCTGATTTTTTTATTTTGTATGAGAGCATTCCATCAATGCTCATATTGTCGACAACATTCTTCCACATTTTGAGGGCATAAGTTACACGAACAGGTTTTAGAAATCTGTCACATCCAGGGTTAGTGTGAAATTTCACATTACTAAAAACCCCACCCAATAACTAAAAAGTTGAAATATGCAATAGCAACACCAATCGGTAGGGTTGAGCCACCAGCCTGACCTAAACATGCATCGCTTCGAAAGCAAGTCACATTATGAACAACCTCTGCCTTTGTTCGTTGAACCCACCTCTTAGACATTACAACCATACACACTAGGAGCACTATCCCTTTCTGGATAAGAGACAGGGACAACATTCTTTCAATATTCCATCACCGATACAACCACTATACAAAAAATTAGGCATCTTAGAGAAAATGACCGATACAAATTCAATCTGACCCGAGACACAACTTCGAATTAAATTTACACCGCATGCTCTGTCAAGTATCTATCAATCACAGCTATAAGTTATATCCTGTACAGTCAAATCACAAAATTTGAAAGGACAGGCCAACAGAAATACCAGATGCTCCAATGACTTGAAGGAGAGAAGCTCCCTGAGTATCTTGGTTAGTGTAAAATTAGTCTGGTAGATGGCGAAATGCTGAAGTGTCCAACAGCAGAAGATTCGGTCACTTCAATTTTACTGCAAAAATATCCTAGCTTCATCCTGAAGTTTGGACACTGAGCTGATATCGATCCCAGCAGACTTATGGCCACTCAAGCTTGTTGTGGCATTGATCAAACTTCGGATTAATACTGCCATCTTGTCACAACTTTGAATGGCCAACTTTCCTTCAGATCCCTTTCTGTGTCGACCATATACAGCCTCAAATTCCCTAGACTTGGCAGCAGCATTATGAAGTATCGAGTCTGGAAGTCCTGAAATAATTGGAGGATTGCAATTCGTTATCTGATTCATTGGAAACGGTGGTCAAGAAATTGGTTAATGATTTCAAACGTTTTATTGGGACATATGGCAGAAAGTTCAATGCAGTCCAGTGACGGACATAAAAGTTGTAATATACTGTTTGCAAAAGTTACACTCGACAATGACAAACACCATATGGCAGAAAGTTCAAAGGGGTCCAGTGACGAACATAGAAGTTCTAATCTATTGATAGAAAAAGGTGCACTCAACATGTATCTTTAAATTTTCTGATAAGGATCAACCCACATGATTGTTCTATTCATTGGAAATTAGTCATGAATTATTCAGTTTCAGCCTCCCAATCTATTCTGCTCACATGTAAATCTTGTCCAAAATCCAGACAAAAAGGGCAGTAAAGTAGCAAAAGCATTACCAGCCAGTCTTGCAACATTGACACCATAACTCTTAGGGCAGGCACCAGGTCTCAACCTATAAAGAAATGTAACTTCTTCCACTCCAACTCCATTTCCAACTTGACATGACATATGGTACAGTGAGACCTGTAGTAGACACAAGAAAATAATAATTCACTCAAAATAGTTATGAAAAGGTCCAGCGAATTAAATAGCTTACAATATCTCGATATAGGTGAATTGACCTAGAGCTTCACATCAGAGAAGTACTACCACATCAATCAAATTGTCCTAGTCTGAGTTTAAAGGGCTTCAGTTTCAGAGCAAAAATAGAAACAAACATCAACAAATTCCAGAAATATAAGCATACCTTTGAATCTTTTTGATAATCTACAGCTAATCGGTGATAGTGAGTTGAAAACATTCCTCGACACTGTACCTTGTGGACAAAATGTTCAAGAACTGATTCGCTGAAAAGCATAGAAAAGAAACAAGATTGACTAACCAGTACACTGTCAAACAGAAACTTAAAAAACATGCAAAGTTCTGAGAGACAATCCATGACATTGAAAAATAAAATCTCGAATATATTCTTACGCTATTGCTTGTCCATCCGAAGTTGATGTGCCACGTCCAAGTTCATCCAACGCCACCAATGAATTACAGGTTGCCGATGACTGTATAAGCATCCATAAAAAGGTTAGGCATGAAAATTCTGAAAGCCTGAAACCAATTAGAACTGTACTAGTTGTGCTACTGTTACAGTTTGCAAGGATTTGGAACCTAGACATCAAAAGAATTAATAACTTCTGCATTACAGAAATTAAATTTGACTGGAAAAGCTGCATAGACTTTGGCACTTTACTCACAATCACAAACATCCTCCTATACATCACCATTTCAGCCACATCTATAAACTGGGACAGTCATAGGGACCATGACCCTTTATCTTAAACGAAATGCTTCAAAATTACCAAGAAAACTCACCAGCATCAATGCAGTTTCTGAGAGCTCTGTCAAAAATGTACTCTGGCCTGCCATAATATGATCTTTTGCACCCATTCTGACAAAGATGCGGTCAACAGGAGACAATTCAAAGCTTTCAGCAGGGACATCAGCTCCAATCTGTGGGGGGGAAAAATCAAAGATGGAAAATGTGGATGGTTACCAGGCAAAACATATATTTTGAAGGATAGATAATTTACCTGGGCCAGAATCACAGCCAAACAAACTTGCCGAAGAAGAGTAGATTTTCCACCCATGTTAGGACCAGTGAGAAGGATAAAGCTGGCACGACCAGAACCCCCAATAATAATGTCATTTGGGACAAATGCACCCTTTCCCAAAGAATCGCTCCTGAGAACAGGGTGTCCTAATTTTTTTGCAGAAAGACATGGCACTTCACTTGACAATGATGAACCTACGATGCTTGGACAACATGCAGGTCCTTCATAAAAGTCACTAGCAATTGCCAGACTGATCAAAACATCCAGTTCTGCATCATGAGTGACCAGTTTCAGTCGAGAAAAATGAATTGAAATCATACCATGACAATGGTTCCGTCTCAAAAAGGAGTGGGAGCCCCTGCCTGTTCGAAAGAGAAAATTTGGATTCTACTTGAAATACATTTTGTTCTTGTTAGCTTTCTACAGAAATGTTATAGCGTAGAGAGATATGCATATTCATAATCAAGATCCTATTCTACATGAATAGAGTTGGTGCACAAACCTGCAGTTGCAGAAACTAACTGTCTCCACTTGTCATGGTACTTGCAAAAACGCACAATTAACCTCTGCAAAATGCTCTTCAAAGCCGACTCCTTTTCAGATTCAGCCTGTGAGAGCTCTCCTAAGAACTTCTTAATACTTGGAGTCCAATACCTGTAGAAGCCCTGCATGTCCCAGGCAGCATGTAGAAAAAGAATTCAAACAAGATAACAACAAAGAAAACCAAATTTCCTAAGACCAGTAAGCTATTTGCTATGGCCAAAGTTAAGATCCCAACCAAAATGTTTCCTTGTCCGACAAAAAAGGGACCCAGTTAACATAGATTGTAGTTGGTAATAAATAAATGTAAAATCAGTTCGTTATTATACATGCATACACCATCATTCTCATTCACACTCTTTGACACCTAATCACATATTTGGAACCTGCCAGCTTTTATGGGCATGCTAGCTGATACTGACCCATCTATTTATATTATAAACCATGTTTACAAGGCCTTTTCTTTAAATATTTCACATGACCATGATAAAAATTAGGCAACAGCAGTATAAACGACTTAAATTCCAAGTTCTCTTGTTGCAATTCCATGGCACAATGACAAGCACATTCTTAAGGAAGCTAAAAAAGCAAGAAACACAATTCATTTGCTTATGTTTGCATGTGTTCACAATGTTTGTTAATGCATTCTACCACAACAGTATTTGCATCACCACATGACAGATGGTGATAACTTTTCAAATGTTTTTAACAATAGAATCAACAAATTAGATGATGTTACACCTGTCACATTGATTAATTGGCCAAAGACTTGCTCTTTTTTCAAGGAAGTGTCAGAAACCAAACATTCAATATGCATCACTTACCTTTTTGGATGAACGCAGCTCATAATCTTGAGGAATACTACCACGCAAATGTTCAGGAACTTCTAACAGGTATGCCTCTTTTCCAACTGTGACATAAGTTATCTGTAAAATAGGTCATGTAATGACAGAACATGTTATTTACTTAAACAAATTAAGAGAAGACTAATATTTCTGGACAGGATCTTACTGATTTGTCCCCTAGTAATTTCTGTTGTTCCTTCAGGTGTCTAGCCAAACTAGATTCAACCTCTTTAACTTTTTCACAAGCAGAGTCATACTCCACATCGACACCTTCATGAGGTATTATACGTCCAGAATTGTTGGCTTCTACCCAATCAAAGGCACTCTTAAAATGTTTAAGAATTGGAAGGATGTCAGGAAGACCTTTACCTACAATTTAACAAAATAAGATGCCAAACTACAATCTTATAAAAACATTAAAAGAACAAACTGAAAAGTACCAGGTGTTAATAAATGATGCAACCGTCCAGACTCCACATTTTCCAAAATGACAGCAAGCGAAGAACATGCTTGGGCCACTAGTTCACAGCCACGTAGAGCGGATATAAACTCCTGAAGCTGCTTCTTTGCTGCATCCTCATATAAAACTACTTTATTTGCATTTCTTCCATTGGCTTCGCTGTTTTTCAATAAAAATAATGCACAACAAACATATTTACATGAAGCTCAGTACTTGCATAATGCTAGAAAAATACATTGATGCATGCTTACTTCCTTCTTATCCTTACCTGGTAGAAAATATGCGTGCAAGCAGCCGCTCAATGTCTGGAAGCCCGGACAACACCTTTTGAAATTCAAGCATCATGGGTTGATTTACCCCCTGAAAGTTAGGTATGATATCAGAATGCAAACTCAAACAGAAATTGGCTGGTTAGAGAACGAAAAATATAAAAGAAATGCAACTATCAGGCAGAAAATTGAAGATATCAAAATATTCAGCTCAAAAATTAAACTTGAAAAATTACGAGAGCACTTAATCATATGGAGAAAAGCAGACTCTATACTCAGACTTCGAAAACCAAAAGATATTTATGGTCCCATCAAAGTTTACACTTTGAAGGGACCATTTGGAAATAGTCCTGCCCTTCAGCAATTTTGCTAGAAGTGGCTGTTCTCAAGCCTTGAACCTGCAACATCATAGCTGCAAGCCCAAGATTTAAAGTTTTGCAAACAACAACAAAGACCTTAAGAAATCCAATTTTTTGAAAAACTTGGAACAAGAAAATGGAAAGAGAAAAGGCAATGAACCATACCAATGATAGGAGCCCCATATTTATTTGGGAATCAAAACAGTAATACTGTTTTAGGTTTTACATTAATACACAGCCCGTTAATTTTTTAAATGGAAAAACTAGCACGTGATACCTAATTGACACTTTTCCCAAAATAAATCATCAATCCATTTACAGTAACTTTTAGTTGAAGCATTAGAGGCTTTGGAATTTTTCACCAAGGTCTAAAATTCCAATTATATATATATAAAGTTCACCAAGCAAAACATCTCATGCTAGAAAATGAATACCTACTGGAAACTTACCCGCAGACCTGCTACAGCATCCTGGCGATCTTTAATTGATTCCAAATGGTATAATGGTCTTGCTAGCCATGTTTTCAGCAACCTCTTTCCAAATGCTGTCACACAATGATTCAATTGTGCATACAGCGTCCTTCATAGATAACAAAATATCTCAAACAATTATCAGGAGGGAAAAAAAAATTGGCATATTTAAGAGCATATGACACCCTTACCCTGAAGTGTCCCCGTTTCTGCTGTTCTCAAAAATCTCAAGGTTCTCCAGGGCAGCAGCATCGAGAATCATGTATGGTTTCTTAGCAACCTCACAGAAATCAGAGCAAGGAAGGGATTCAAATTTTGCAAACCTAAGCAATGTCTCATCCAAAAATGCCTGTTTTAGATAATAGAGAGCGCCTCCAAGAGCTGAGAGAGCAAGGCTTCCATTTTGTCCTTTATTGACAAACTCTGACAAAATGCTGGGCAGGCAGCTTGGCCTATATTCTCCAACATTAAGGTTAGTTGTATCCAAATCTGTTTTATTTAAGGGTCCAGAAGCTGAAAGATCACCAATACGCTTGTAGATAGTTTTTACTTCCTGAACAGTTCTCTCCGCATCCCAGAATTCTGAGAGGGGAGCCAACTCATTGACCAAGGGATTTCTAGTATGTCTCACCATTACTCTCTCAGTTTCGGAGCTAAGCATTTTAGCAGGTTTTACAATTTCTACCGGCCTCAGCTCAGATAATAGACAGCACAATGAACTGCATTCAGCATCATCTCCAAACTTGAAAAGGGAATTGACAATAAAAGATTTTAGCAAAACAGATGACACTCTATGGAATGATCAACAAAGCCTCAAAAAACAATCTCATCAACTAATACACAATAGAATCTGATAAAAATCAACAAACCTGTCCAAGAATGATTCTGCTAGTAGTGACATCAACAACACAAACACCAAAAATCCGCTCAAGACCTTGGTTTGCCAAACTCTGGCAACTTTCAGTCAGTGCCATTAAATAAGAAGCATCAGGATTTGCAGAAAGAAACTCCCCCTCAGTTAGTGTTCCTTTTGTAATCACCGCACATATTTCACGTTTTACAACCTAAACAAATGGGAAATAATTGCCAAAACTTTGGATGAAAGAAACTAATGAAGAGAATGCCTAAAACATAATAAAAAAATTATTAAGACAAGTAATCCAACAAGTGATTAATGTTAACATCTATCCTAAGTTTCAAGTGATTTCTGAATCTGATTTAAACATGGTCCTAAAATGACTGCAGGTAAAAATTAAAATCATTTCAGGGACGTGAAATAAATTCAGACCTTGTCTTTAGAACCTTTCTCTTTGCGACGAAGCTCTAACTGTTCAGGTGTTTCTGTCTGCTCTACAACAAGAACTCGATAACCCTGCTCTTCATGGCAGCTTGTTAAATTTCATTGGAGAAAAAAATTAGGCTAACTAAAAAAAAAGGAGAAAATAAGTACAGGCCAACCTTTCTAGCCAATTTCTCCACATGCAAAGAGAAGTTCTTCTCTGGAAAGCCACAGTGAGGTTGTTCTCCCTAAGCATTCAAGAAGGAATCATATAATAACTCGAGTCAAAATCCAAAGAAACAAATAAATTCCAAAATATGTAACCAAGAATAGAAGACAAATGCCTCAGGCCAATTTTGATGCCTTTTGATTAAATGATTGCATTGAGAAAGAGTCAAAAAAGACAGCAGAGTCCAAAAGATAGTATTCATGATCATTAGCACTTAATGAATCCTACCTTCATGTATTGCAAATCTAGTTCTTTAGCTCCTACATGGGCATCCATTTCAAAGAGCTCATAAAATTTGCCCATCTGCACCAGCATGAATGATATAATTATTATTTGGCAGAACCCAGTAAAGAGAGATTTGATGAATGTATGAAATCCATCTGACTTATGTACATACCTTGAAAAACAAAACCTTATCCATGTGCTTTGACTTAAACTCCCACCATTGTCTCTGCACATAACAAACAATGAAATTCAAGAAGACAACTCCTTAAATAGTTTCAAACCAATCAGTGCATGAAAGCCCCTACCTGGCCACCTGTTAAACTCTTTGCAAACTCAGCAGGCAAGTATAGAGTCCTGGGATCATAATCTACATCTCCAGGACGCCTTCTCTTTGCATCCCTGCGTTCTCTGTTTCAGAATCAAGGCAAGTAGCAATCAAGGGTGATGCTTCATTCAAAACAACAAACAGTTGGAGCTTCATCAACTATTTACTGTGTTCTTTATTAATTTACTGAGTTATTTTGCTGGGTTGACCTCACTACATCAAGATGTACATCAGTGGGCCTAAAACATGAGATTCACATGCGTGAGAAGGGTTAAAAATGAAAATAACGCAGGCAGACAATGTACTGAAAGAAGTGAATGGTTTCTCCATTCTCTTCAAAATGATGTACGATCATAGGTATGAATGAAGACTAGAGCATATGGACCACATTGTTGCAATAAGAACTTACCGTCCAAGAAATGGAAACTTTTCAGCTTCACGCGTGCTAAATCTTTCTGATGCATCAGTCATCAAGGCATTATCAAAGCCATTAAAAACCCCATCTGCAGTAAAACATGCAAAAATTCAACAACAGTGATACGTGACCTAATTGTTATTTTTTCCCTTTTTGTGGGAATGTAAAACCTTGTTCTAGCTCCTTTTATTCAAAATTTTATAGAAGCATACATTTACTGTAGCCAAATAATTATCCTGGGGCAGTAACCGTGATCATAGCATAAATGAAGATGCTACTGCAGAGACAAACATATCCAGATAGAAACTACAAATAAAAGGAAGCCCTTTGAATCATAAAGAAACTCTCATGTAATGTCTAACAAGTCAGTATTTCCAGCCTGTCCAACAATACCCATTTTGTTATTGACTTCAGTACGTCTTTTTAGGCTTTTCTAAACAAAATGTGATGAATCCATGTCATAAATCTCTTCCAACAACCCTCCTTATCCCAAACAAATAGAGAAGGAAAAACATTACTTACTCTCCTTGTTCTTTACAGGCTCCACAACTGAAACCTTGACTCCTCCCGTACTCGCATCCCCAGCACTCTTTCCCTTCTTTCCCAAATCCAACTTTCCACCTTCTCCACTCGCTTTCCTTTTCCTCGAAGCCTTCCCACCTCTCTTTCCTTTCTTGCCATCATCCGCTTCTTCCTCGTCCATCAAATCAACGTCCTCCTCCTCGCTAACATCCTTCTCCGCATTCTTTCCCCAATCTTCATCACTCGAGTCGTCACCACCACTACCACCACCAGTACCGTCATTATCGCCCTCGACATTCTCCATCTCATCATCTTCAAGCACAATCTTCCTAAAACCCAAAGAACCCCTGCGCAACCTCTTAAATTTCTTAACACATGGCTCAACCCACTCAATCTTCTCATTGCTCAAATCCAAGAATTCCTCTTCAGAATCATCATATTGTATCAAATGCTTCTTCGACTCATCATCGTAAGATTTGACAAGACCCTCGTACCAGCTCTTATCCAGGGGCCAGTAAACCCTAACCCTCCTCTCCACCGCCTCTTTGCCATACACTCCAACTTTTGAAGGAGACGGTGAAGGAGTTTGTCCAATAACTAGTAGGGGTTTTTTAGGCTTAGATTGGACTGGCGAAGGAGTAGTTGGGCTAGAACTAGGGCTTTGGGTTCGAGAGCTAGGGTTAGGGTTAGGTTTAGTATGGGATTTAGGGATTTGTTTTTTAGAGAGCGTGGGAGAAGGAGATGGAGAAGGAGTCGTCGTCTTGGAGAAGAAGGCAGTTATTTGGCGCTGTGGATTTACTATTGGTGATCTACCGTTGCTCGGTTTACGCGACGGTGCCATTTTTTCAATCTTTATTTTATTTTTTGCGGCTTCGAGAGAGATAGACTGAACACAGAGAGCGAGCAAAATAAATGAGAGGGATTGGGAAGATGAAGAATGAAAAAGGTGGAGAGTGGAGATGGTTTTTTAGCTTAGACTTCCAGATATTACTACAATAATAATAATTTGGAATGTCGCTGGCGGGAACTTAATAAAATTCCCGGCAAGTGTTCTCGATCTTCGTTAATTGGCGGGAATTTGGGAGATCATTGATTTACTCTGTTCCCTGCACTGAGAATATTTTTTAAAATATATTTTTAAAATTAGTATATTAAAATTATTAGAAAATACTAAAAAATATTTATTTAATGCTTTTTTAAATTAAAAATATTTTTTTAAAACAGAAATAGAAATTATGGCCAGCATTCTCTCTCTTATCTTACTATTATTTATAGTAATATAAAGCCTTTACTCTCACCACTAATTAGTTCTCAACCATGCATGTTAATAATGATGTTTAAAAATGGAAAAATAAAGAAAAAATGAGTTATTGATTAATAGATTCATTTCTAGCTACTTAAATGCCTAATCACTTTGATTAAATCCACATGAATGATATTTTCTTTTCATTACAGTCAGACATTCTATGCAAAGCAAAGTCGCTAGTTGATCAGGCCCGGAGAAAGGGTCCATCCTTTCGCTAAACAGGCAAACCTGCAGACAAACCTCCAGCCTTGCCATTTATTGCGATTTCTTTACTCAAAAGAGAAAACAACCACCACCCAATCTAGGAGTATTTATTTACTGAAAAGTATTTTTTTTAAATATAATTTTTTAAAAAATAAATTTTGAGAAAGTAAATTTTTTTATGTTTGATAATATAATTAAAAATAAATTAAAAAATATTTTTTAATGTTTTGTTATGTCATAGATAATAAGCTGGAAAATAACTTATTAATATTTTATTTCTCTCAAGTTTATTAAAATAATAAGGAACAAATCTTACAAATTAAAAAGTTGAATGAGAATGAAATTAGAAACAAAAAATTCATAAATTATATCAAATAAAATAAATAATAATCAAAATAATAGAGATCAAATCAAAAAAATAAAAAATAAAAGATGAAGAAATTAAAATAATAATAATTAACATTTCATAAATTATTTCAAATAAAATAAGTAACAATCAAAAGAATAAGAATCAAATTTAATAGATAAAACATTTTAATAAAAAAAATAATAAAGGAAAAGTAAATAACAATTATAAAAATAAGAACTAAAGTTAATATAAAAATTAAATTTTAAAAGATGAAATTGAAAAGTAAATATTCAAAATAAAATATATATAGCAATAAAAAATTTGAGGACCAAATTTGATATAATTAACAAATAATATGATATTTCTAAATTTTTCATAATTTTTAAAAAATATTTTCGTTTAAATTTTTTAGAAAACCAAGTTAAATTTTTTTTAACTGGCATTGAATAATTTTTTTAATAATAAATAAATAAATAAAATTTGAAAAGCTCTGGCTAGCACGACACTACTACTGGCTTTGTCAGCTAAAATTTAGATCTTATTTTGTTAGTCACCGCTTGAATTCAATCAGATCACACCCATTTTCAATGGGCAAGTCTAATGGTAGTGATGCTTTGCCACGGAGCTACTTGCAGTGGATCCAAGACAAGGAAGATGAGGAGAAAGTGGGAAACGAGGGCGGGGAGAGCAAGTGTGTGTGGTCGCTCTCTGCCCATGTCTCGTATGCTTTATTCTTCTCCTGATTGTAGTCTCGGTTATTCTCACAGTAAAGTTCCATTTCTTATGCCACACTCCTCTCCACTCTATTATCTTCACAAAAAATTGTCGCTGAATGTTCTAAGTCAGCTCTCCCCGTAGCTGACTGACTGGTGAATATTTGTTACTATTATATTGCAATTCACATGTATCCTTGAGGACCTTGACAGTGTATCAGCTCGTTTGTGTTGTATTTTTTTTCCTTTTATTTGTTGTTGAGATTCATCGCCCATGTATCGTGAACTACTATCAGTTGAGAATTTTTCTCAGTTCATGTTTTT